>Ga0268262_10002326_pt1 | contig 22168 bp, 11 predicted proteins | sample TergutNc150P3_FD_190354 | JGI IMG/M metagenome (GOLD analysis project Ga0268262, IMG submission 190354) | Nasutitermes corniger P3 segment gut microbial community from laboratory colony in Florida, USA - Nc150 P3 (SPAdes) (version 2) | ecosystem: Host-associated > Arthropoda: Insects >... | reverse complement strand
CGTGCGCAAGCCTGCGGCTTGCTGGACACGAAGGCGGGGGTTTGTCCAACCCCCATTTTCTCGCCTGTCGCAAAAGGTCATGCCCCGCCCTGCCTCCGACCGCCCATGAGCAGTTTTATTTTATCAATCTATGTGGTGAAAGCACGGCAAATTATGGTTTTTTCAAGTAAAAATGGTCTGCATTACACCAAGCCAAATGATTTTGCCCGCTTTAGCGGGGTGAAATGCAAAACATTACTGAATGTAAAACTTATTTTGTTCGAATAACTCTTGGCTTGTCTGAAGCCGCCGCGCAAGGCCCTGCTGTGGGCGCACGGCGTGCAAGAAAAATGGCCAGGCCAAAGCCTGCGTAAGTAGAGGCCACGACCGTCTAGCCTGCGGCAGGGCCTTGCACGGCGGCTTCGAGCTTGGTCTGGTTATTCGTATAAATTAGGTTTTTACTAGCTTATATATAGCCTCGTCCTGTACACCCCGCCCCAAACGCGGTACTCCGGCCTGGTATCGGGACCGCAGGTCGCTGTTCCTACCCCGCGCTGGGCTATGTCAATGTTGAGGAAGTAATAACCGTCCTCGCCCACGCTTACATCAACCAGGTCAATCGTATGCAGGGCCTCGAAGAGATTTTCCTGCGTATAGCGGCTAACGCTGAAGTTAAGCGGCCTGTCGGGACGAATGCTCAGGCAACGCGGCTTTCCCTGCGGAACCGCGTCGCCCGAAAGAGTCAGGCGGCGGAGGCCGCTCCGGTTGCCGTTGTCCTGGGGCACGATGTAGGGCACTTCCAGTTCCGCCGGGCTGCCGTGGTATTCCCCCAAAAAGGCAGAAGTCAAACGGTCAGGATAGGATTCCTCATTTCCCGCGCCAAGCCAGGAAATTGAATTGTAATAAGCCGGGACTTTCGCGCTTATGCCAACCTTGGGCAGTTCCGGCAGTGCCGGATCAAGGTCAAAGCAGATGTCCATGACAAGGGGACTGCTTGGAATTATAATGCGTGTGTAACGGCCCAGTTTTCGAGAAGCGTCTACTGCGTCCTTACCCGTAGTAAGCAGGGCGGTATAGCGGCTGGCCAGACTGCCTTCAAACGTTATATTTTCAGTTTTTTCCTCAAGCAAACGCAGATGCAGCAAATCAAGGTCAAGCCAGGGATACATCGCCTTTTTGTGATAGTAAAAAGCGGCGGCAGGCTCCCCACGCAAATGGATATAGGTTTTTAGGCCGTCGTTTTGGACAGGAACGCGGAACAGGGATGGGCAGAAACTATCAGCGAAAGTTTCAAGAGCCCGCGACGAATCGGCACTGCTTGAACCGCACAATTCGCCGTAAAGCGAAACCGGCAGGGCTTCGCGTAGAACACGCTCGGCCTGGGCAACGATGTGGCCAGCCTTAGCCCAGGGGACGGCTTCTTTTAAAGCGAAATCCGCGTGGAGATACACAGCGCCGGGATATTCGGCAAGTATATTGTCCAGAGCGGCTACGCCGGGTATTTCGATCTCCTGCCTTTCGCCTGGTTTCAGGGCCGGAACGGCCAGGCTCCCCTTAGAGAGAATTTTTTCACCAATGTCGCAGTCGGTCTTTTCGGTGCAGAGCTTCCAGTTCAGGACAAGGGCGTCCAAAGCCGAGAAATCGTAGCGGTTTTCCAAAATAAAACAAAAGGGCTTGCCGGGAATCGGGATTAGCTTTACAGAGGCAAAGAGCTGTTTACATTCGGCCATCGCGGGTTTGGGGGTTTGATCGGGGAAGAGCAGGCCGTCGCAACAAAAATCGTAGTCCGAGGGCAAGTCGCCAAAATCGCCGCCGTATTTCCAGTACTTTCTTCTATCGGGAGTAAAGGCCTCCAGCCCGTGATCGATCCACTCCCATATAAAGCCGCCCTGCAAACCATGGTGGCTTTCAATGGCTTTCCAGTAATCCGCCAAAGAGCCGTTGGAATTCCCCATAGCGTGGGAATATTCGATCATGATAAGCGGGCGGTGATCCTCACTGTACTTCACAAAATCCGTGATGGTTTCTATTTCGGGGTACATGGGGCAGACAATGTCCGTAAGGTCTTTACCGCGGCTCAGGGAGTCCAGGGAAATGCGGCCCTGGTTGCGCTTGAGCCTGACCGCCCCTTCGTAGCTGACAGGCCGGAAAGGATCGTAACGGCGAATCCAGGCCGCGCCCATATCGTGGCTTGCGCCGTCCCCGCTTTCGTTCCCCAACGACCAAATGATAACCGAAGGGTGGTTTTTGTCGCGCTCCACCATCCGTTGAATCCTCCTGGCGTAGGCATAGGCCCAGGCAGTGTCCCAGCAAAGCTGATTGTAAAAACAGTGATGCTCGATATTGGCCTCGTCCAGCAGGTAGATTCCGTACCTGTCGCAGAGCTCGTACCAGCGCTCGTCGTCGGGGTAGTGGCAGGTACGCACCGCGTTGAAGTTGTGCGTTTTAAGGAGCACGATGTCCCTCATCATCCCTTCCGTCGAGAGGGTCTTGCCGGTCTTTTCATCATGCTCGTGGCGGTTCACGCCCTTAATCAACACCGGCCTTTCGTTGATTAGAAGCTCGCGCCACTCTATGCGGATGTTTCTGAAGCCCGTGCAAAAGGCGGAGCTTTCAATGTGCCGTCCGTCCCGGAAAAGGCTCACCGACATAACATAGAGATTGGGCGTTTCGTGGGACCAGATTTTTGGGCTTTCCAGACGGATATGCCCATCCACGGTGTTTGAATTAACGCGGTAATCGCAGGCAAGGATCAGCTCCCCTTCCGCCAGAGGCTTCCCATCGGCGAGTTTCTCGGCAAGCTCCCCCGCGTCCGCGAACCGAAGGTTCGATTCGTCTTTTGGCAGGGTGAAAGGATAGAGAGCGTACTTCACCGTAAACGGGCTTTCAGGCGTTGGAGCGACAACCACGTTACCGCTACACTGGCTGACCGGAAGCTTCCCACCCAATGTTACGCTGAAATCCAAAACGCCGCAGGTCTTCCCGTCTTTGATTTCAACAAGGCCGGGCAGGGCCTTAATGTCCTTTAAATAATAAACATCGGTGGCGTACAGAAAAACGCTTCTGTGAATGCCGCCGTACCACCACTGATCCTGATCTTCTATATAGCTGGCATCCGAATAACGTATCACCTTGATACAAAGAACATTTTCACCATCATCCAGAAAGGGCGTAATATCGTATTCAGAAGGAAGCCGGGTATCTTTTCCCGCTCCGGCAAAAAGGCCGTTCACGTAGATAATGGCGCAGCTTTCAGCGGAGCCCAGATGAAGCACCACCCGCCTGTTTTTCCAGGACGGCGGCAGGGCAAAACTCCGCCGGTAAAGCCCGGTGGGATTATTCTCCGGCGCATGGGGCGGTTCCGCCTGAAAGGGCATCTGCACGTTGGTGTAATGCGGCTTGTCAAAACCCTGGCGCGTCCAGGTGCCAGGAACGTTAAGTTCCGCCCAGTCCCCGGCGTCGTAAGAAGGCTCTGCCCATTCCGGCACGTTAAGACCGGCGGTAGCCGCGCCGAAGTCGTCCATTGGGTTGTTAAGCAGTTTAAAACGCCAAACGCCGTCAAGGCTTTGGTAATATTCGTTCTGTTCCGGAGTGCGGAATTCAGGGCCGGCAATGGCGTCGGCCAGGGCATCTTTTACCGAAGGAAAGGGCAGAAGCGGACTGCGCATTGGCAGGCGGTTTATTTCCTGTATCTCAGGGTTTTCCCAGATTGGCGGCATTAAGTTTGCTTTCATTGAGTTTCCTGTGCGTTAAAAAACCTTGTCTGGTAAGGCCCCAATTCCGCCGAAAATTTTTGTCCGCCAGCTTTAACGCTGGAACGCTGGGGTGCAGGACTGTTGTTTATCAAAACCATGTAACCGGCTTCACTGAACCAGGCACATTCTGTGTTAGGGTTATCTGTAACGCAGTCCGATTCGAGGGCTTCTCCTGCGGCGTAAAGAATGATATTCAACAAAAGCCTGGTATTGGCGAGCCTGCTCTCCTCCGTGGGCAACATGAAAGAAACATAAACGCCCTTGCCGTCGCCAAAACTGTTTACCGTAATTGCCGGACAGCCGCCCCTTTCTGCCAGTACCTTTGCCCTGCCGTCGGTAAGCCTCACTTTTTTGCTTCCCAACTCGGCCCCGCGTGGGACTAGGCCGACGACTTCGTCAACAGCGTACTGCCATTTGCCGTGGCAATGGCTCCCCGCGTTTTCCATGTCCAGCCCCAGCACATGGGCCATTCTAAAAACTGTGTCAAAACCGTCAATGGCCGAAGGCTCGTTCACCCCGACAAAGACGCCGCCTTTATCTACCCATGCCGTAAGGCTTTCCACAACTTTCTCGTTTCGCCATTTTTCGCCGCCGCTCCAGGCAGTGCCTTTCGCCCCGGCATTTATTATCAGGTCTATTCCGTCGGGTACTCCGTTTTCTATGTCCTCAAAAGAGATAAAAACCGTTTCAAAAGGGAGACCCGAAAGGGCCTCGTTGATGTGTATCAAGTCATGTTCGCTAGTCTCGTGCATGTGTCCCGATAAGGTCCATGATCGGAGGCTTCCCCAGGCGTGGAGAATTGCCACTTTGGGTTTTAGCGTAACAGGCTTGCCCTTTGCGTGTAACGAAAGTATCTCGTCGAATTCGTCTTTTATGCCTTCGATGCGATCGCAAAAATCCGGAAAGCCTTCCGCCAGGTGAAGATAACCTCCCAGGCCGATTCGTTGCACCGGTTCCCGCAAAAGAGCGCGGCGCACGCTGTTCCAGTATTTCATTGCGTCCGCAGAGGGGTTTCCGCCTTCCTTAAAAGTCGGAAGGCCGCCCAAACCCACCGGAAACAGATAAGGGTGAAGGCGAATCTCGTGGGTCTGTGCTTTGACTCCCGCGCAGAGCCTTACTTCAAATCCTGAAAAAACGCATTTGATAATGCCGTCAAAACCAATGCTCTGAAAGCGCTCGCCGTAGGGTTCCATGCCGACCCAACTGTCGTCGTAAAACACATAGGCCTTCTTGCCGTAACTGTGTACGATGTCAACAAATTCCCTGCCCAACTGCGCGACAAACGCGCTGATAAAATCCATCCAGTCAAGTTTCGTTTTTCCTGGCGGCAGGTGCGTGGAATTCAAAATGCCCTTGTTGATAAAATCCTCGGAACATATTTTATACCCGTAAGCTTTTTCGAACTCACTTAACGCACGCGGGCTGACCGTAAAATCGTAAGAGGCCCAGTCTGAAAAGAGATAGCGGTTGCGTTCGCTTGCCCCCCATATCCAGACAAAGTTATAGAACAGGGACGTAAACCTTACCACATTGGTATGCGGATGGGCGGCGCACCATTTATCCATCCAGGAGAGAAGGTACTTTCTCGCGCCTGAGTGCATGGGGTCAATCTGCATCAGGTGTTCCTTGTCCCAGTTGTTTGTAACATGGTTGTACATGGAAATCTCTTCCCAGATTCTATAAGCCAAAAAGTTGACGGTATATTTATGCCAGGGAATTATTCCCTTCAGGGCCACCGCGCCTTTGTCGCTTGAGTATGTCCATTTATCCCCTGGAAGCTCGGTGTTGCTTGTTCTGTCAAAGACCTGCCAGCGGGCCACTGACTCGTCGCTTCCGTTCACCGCAAATTGTTCGCCAAAGAAACTTTCAAGGAGGCTAATTTTCATTTCATCTGACGACGCGACTTGCGCTCTAGTCATAAGAAAACACTGCTGAAGGGAATCCATGTTATTGCGCGCCCACTCGTTGTGTTCACGTATCACGCAGACTGTAGAATAAATATCGTAGCCGGAGTTAAGAATTTCATCCGACAGAACGGTACCGTCGCTGTCCCGTATAACATCGGCCCCCCATTTTTCAGCCAGCCTCAGTGTAAGCTCTTCGTAACCGGCTTCTCCTGGGAGGGTAAAACCGCCTTTATGTTTGCTCATTTGCCACTAATGTATGGCTTGCGGCAAATCGTGTCAAGAAAGATGCACGTCAGATAAATACTTTCTATATTTCTGTCCATGCTTTATACTTTAACGAATTATGCAACAGCAAATAAACAAAGTTCTGTACGGCGGGGACTACAACCCCGAACAATGGCCAAGGGAAACGTGGCGGGAAGATATGCGCCTCCTCAGCCTTGCGGGTATCGACATACTGACTGTCAATGTTTTCAGTTGGGCGCTGTTACAGCCTTCGGAAGACGAGTATGATTTCTCTGTTCTTGACGCGGTGATTGAAACAGTTAGCAAGGCGGGCATGAAGATATGCCTTGCTACAGGAACAGCGGCTCACCCGGCATGGATGGCGCGAAAATACCCCGAAATACTGCGGGTCAACAGCGACGGTTCAAAACGTAAATTTGGCGGACGGCATAATTCCTGCCCCAACAGCCCCGTATTCCGCCTGTATTCAACACGGCTGGCGCGGAAACTGGCGGAACGTTACGGCAAACTGGACAGCCTGATCGCCTGGCATATTTCTAACGAATACAGCGGCGTCTGTTACTGCGAAAATTGCGAAAAGGCTTTTCGGGAATGGCTTAAGCGCAAGTACAAAACTGTCGCCGCGTTAAATACAGCGTGGAACACTTCGTTCTGGGGACATACTTACTACGATTGGGATGACATTGTTTCACCTAGCCACTTAAGCGAAGAATGGCCTGTAAACCGCACCACTTGTCAGATACAATCCATCGATTACAAGCGTTTTAATTCCGAAAGCCTGTTGGACTGCTGCCTTGCCGAAGCCAAAGCCCTGAAAGAAATAACCCCGCAAATTCCTGTAACGACAAACATGATGGGAACACATTGGGATCTGGATTATTTTAAGTGGGGAAAAAATCTGGACTTTATTTCATGGGATAATTATCCTTCTCCCGATACACCATATACCCGTACCGCCATGAACCACGCGCTTATGCGGGGCTGCGGCGGAGGAAAGCCGTTTTATTTGATGGAACAAACCCCCAGCGTTACAAACTGGCAGCCCTATAATTCCCTAAAACGCCCCGGTATTATGCGACTGTGGAGTTACCAGGCCCTTGCCCACGGATCCGATACGGTGATGTTTTTTCAGATGCGCCGATCCCGTGGCTGCTGCGAAAAATTTCATGGGGCAATTATCGATCACTGCGGCCATGAAAACACGCGCGTATTTCGGGAAGCAGAAGTGATGGGGACGGAACTTAAAAAACTTGGGGATTCGTTTTTAGGAAGCAGACTCGCGAGCGAGACGGCAATCCTCTATGACTGGGATAACTGGTGGGCATCAACGTTTTCCGCCGGTCCCACACGCGACATGAATTATCCCCATGAAGTTTTCCGCTTTTATGACGCGCTGGCAAGACAAAATATTTCCGTGGACATTATCGGTCTTGAGGCTCCTTTGGACAGTTACAAAATACTGTTTGCCCCGGTTCTGTATATGATAAAGCCCGGCATTGCGGACAAGCTAGCGGCCTTTGTTCGTAACGGAGGCATATTGGTTACCACCTATTTTTCCGGCATGACCGATGAAAACGATCTGGTTACTACAGATGGGTACCCCGGAGAACTGCGCTCGCTCTGCGGCCTGTGGGTGGAAGAAACAGATGCCCTGTCACCGGATCAGTTTAACAGATTGATTTTTACAGACGGCCCCCTTGCCGGAACATGGAAAGCCGATTTGCTCTGCGATATTATCCATCCCGAAAGCGCCCAAACCATCGCACGTTACGCCGATGATTTTTACGCCGGAACACCCGCCGTTTGCAGAAACAGTTACGGCAAAGGCTATGTTTGGTATTTCGGTACGCGTCCCGAACCTGCTCTGGTAGACCGCTTTACTTCTGCAATTTTCTGCGAATGTGGGATAAAGCCGGTATTTCCGCGCCAGGAGGGAATCGAAGCCACCCGCAGAGTAAAGGGAGAAAAGGAATTTGTTTTTGTATTGAATCACAATAAGTCCGAGGCGGAAATTGCGATTCCGTTTGCGTGCAGAGATCTATTGACGGAGAAAAACTTTTCTGCGGACAGCAGCTGTACACTTCCGCTAGCTGGGGTGATGATTCTGGAAAAGATATGATTTAAATTTTTTACCACTAACCACACGAACCAACACGAAAGAATGAAGAAGAATATCACGCAAAGGCGCAAAGGACGCAAAGTTCTTGTCTGTAAGATATTCTTTATGCAAGATATATTATCTTCAAAACATAAATCATGAAAGTAATACGCTAATCTTTCGAACAACAATTTTACGCCTACCTTCGGTTCTTAGCTGCGTGAGAATATTCGAGTAAAATATTTTTAATTTAACGCGTATGGGGAAGTCCACCCTGATTCTTCTCTGTGTTCTTTGTTCCTTTGTGAGCTTTGTGTGAATTTTTCTTAATAAAATTTTGTCTCTCCCGGCCCAAGGATCAATTCCCTCTGTCCGCCATCGCCGCGCACTAAAAGCGGTAGGCTTAAAAAGCCGTGCTGTTCGGTCTTCCAGCCACCGCCCTTAACTTTTTCTCCGGTCAGGAGCCTTGTCCATTCGCCTTCGGGTAGGTAATACGAAACCTTTCCGTCTTCGCTGAATACAGGAGCGACCAGCAAATCCGGCCCAAGCATATACTGGCAATCCAGATACGCGCAGGCGGGATCATTCGGGAACTCTAGAAACATTGCGCGTAACACCGGGATGCCCCGCTCGCAAGCCTCGCGGGCGGAGCGCAAAATATACGGTTTTAGGCGGAGCTTCAATTCGGTAAAGAAGCGGCAGACTTCGGCGGATTCTTCGTCCACGCTCCACGGAACGCGGTAAGAGGTACTGCCGTGAAGCCGTGAATGGGAGGAAAGCAGTCCAAAGGCAAGCCAGCGTTTGAACAGGGCGGCGTTGGGGGTTCCCTCAAAACCGCCGATGTCGTGGCTCCAAAAACCAAATCCTGAAAGGCCCAAAGAAAGACCGCCCCGCAAAGTTTCCGCCATTGCCTCAAACGTGGATTCGCAGTCTCCGCCCCAATGCAGAGGGAAGCGCTGTCCGCCTGCCGTGGCGGAACGGGCAAAGAGGCAGGCTTCGCCCTTTCCCCTTTTTTGTTCCAAAAGTTCAAATACCGCTTTATTGTAAAGATATGTGTAAAAATTATGATGACGATGGGGATCGCCCCCATCAAAATATACCGCGTCTTCGGGAATGCGCTCGCCAAAGTCGGTTTTGAAACAGTCAACTCCCATATCAAGCAATTTACTCAAATGGTTTGTATACCATTTCACCGCGGCGGGGTTGGTGAAATCAACAAAAGCCATTCCGGCCTGCCATTGATCGGTCTGGTATACCGCGCCGTCCGCGCGTTTCAGAAAATAGCCGCCTTCTTTCCCCTCCGCGAAAAGCGCCGAGCGTTGCGCTATGTAGGGATTAATCCACACGCAGATTTTAATTCCCTTTGCCTTAATTCGCGACAACATTCCTTTAGGATCGGGAAAGGTTGACGAATCCCAGGCAAAATCGCACCAGTTAAACCCCTTCATCCAGAAACAGTCAAAGTGAAAAACCGAAAGGGGTATCTTTCGCTCCTCCATGCCATTGATGAAACTCATCACCGTCTTTTCATCGTAGGAAGTCGTGAAAGAAGTGGAAAGCCACAGACCAAAACTCCATTCCGGCGGCATTGCCGGCCTTCCGGTAATGGCGGTGTAAAGTTCCAAAACAGTTTTCGGTTCCGGCCCGTAAATTATAAAATATTCCAGCTCTTCTCCCCTGACGCAAAATTGCACCCGCGACGTTTTCTCAGTGCCAATCTCAAGAGAAACATTTCCCGTATTATTGATGAACACGCCATAGCCACGGTTAGTCATGTAGAAAGGAATGTTTTTGTAAGCCTGTTCGCTGGCAGTGCCGCTGTCGGCGTTCCAAACATCAACACTCTGCCCGTTTTTTACAAGCGGCCCAAAATGCTCGCCAAGTCCGTAAACAAGCTCTCCCACCGAAAGCGAAAGTTCTTCCTTTGTAAAAGGCCCTTCCTCACTGTCAATCATGTATCCGGTGGATTTGCTCAGGTTTTTAGTCAATACTTTGCCGCTGGCGCGAAAAACATTATTCCAGTTCTGATCCTGCGCAATAGTAACCGAGAGTTCCCCGCTTTCCAGAACGGCTTCTTTCTCTGTTATGCGTATTTCGGATTTAAACGCCGAACCGGCAGGATTGCTTTCCAATTGAAAGCGCGGGCCTCTGTCTAATCCTCCCTCAAAATGAGAAATCCTCACCCTGATAACATTACGCATGGGACTGTAATAACGCACTGTTATCAGGGGCATATTAAGAGTATCCGTTCTATGGCGGATCGGCCTTCCGGGCGCGTACACAACCAGTTCATTTTCCCGCTGTTCCGCTTCAATAGCGCATCCGGCAAAATGGGATTCTACCCCTTCCCTGATACGCCAATAACCGTCTGTAAATTTCATTTGCCCACTCCTTATGGTTTCTTAATATCAATTCGCCAGAGACCGGTTTTCCCAAAAAACACCAGATACAGATCATGAACGCCGCGTATTTTTTCTATGGGAGTTTCAGCGTATGCCCAAACCGGACGGAGGCGGGGACTGTTTCTTTCTGTCAGAGGAAAAAAGGAAATGTCGCCGGTGTTTGGGATAACGAGCGTTCCCGCCAATGCGTCGTCCGGCGCATCCAAACGAATTTCAATGCGGCTGCCCGGAACGCCTTGCACAATGGCGGAAACCAATTCGCGACCATCGGCAAAATCCAATGCGGAAAAACGTATCCAGCCGCCGTCAGAACTGTTGAATACGGCGGGAATTGCGCTGCCCCGCTTTTCGTGCAGAAAGCAGTCCGAATAATCGTCAAACCTTTGCGCGTAAATATGATCGGGAATTGTTCGGGGAAATACATTCTTGCCATAAACCTTAAAACTGCCTGAAAGCCGTATGTCCGCCGAAGACGCGCCAATCATAACCGTGCAATGACCTGTTTCCACACAAAAACGGTTTTGAAAGCTATCCCAAACCGCCAATTCCTCCACCGGCAAAGTAAATCGAACAACTTGTTCTTCGTTAGGGCGTATGCCAAGACGGGTAAATCCTTTCAGGCTTTTTGACGGACGGCGGAACACGGAACCAGAAAACGCGACGTACATTTGGGGGATTTCTTCCGCTTCAACAGAACCTGTGTTTTTTATTCGAAAAGACACGTTGACGGTTTCGTCCGCCTCCGCCTCGGCTTTGTCAATCGTAAGGTGCGAATACTCAAAACTGCTGTAACTTAGCCCGTGGCCAAAAGGAAACAATACCTGACCCGGAAAATACTGATAAGTAACAGCGGAAGAAATAATATCGTATTCCATAATAGGGGGAAGGTGTTTTTCATCTTCATACCATGTAAGCGGAAGCCGTCCAGCCGGAGAATAAGCTCCGCCTAATATGTCGGCCAAGCCTGCTCCGGTCTCCTGAATGCCGTGTGCCATCCACAAGATTGCCGGAACTTCTGAAGCAATATCTTTACAGGTAAAGGGATAGCCTGAGAGCAATACCAATACGGTTTTGGAATTAACTGCGCAGATACGGCGGATCAGTTCCTCCTGACGCGGCGGCAGAGAAAGACTTGGCCGATCAACGCCTTCCCTCCCGGTGATCATCGGATCGTTACCGCCGACAAAAACAACCTGCCCCGCTTGCGCCGCGGCCTTTACCGCTTCTGAAAATCCGTCTCGCTCAAGATTCATCCTGAATAATTCGCCTGGGCCCTCAAAGTTGCTGTCCCTCAGTTTCACCGGGTCCGGCTCGCAAGGATACACTGCACTGCGGTTGTCATAAGTACGCAGAAGGAACAGACCGTTTCCCTGTGGAATGGCATTGAATAAATTTTTGTTAAACCAGATGAGGGAACTTTTCGCGGTCGCGGTAATAAGCTGCACCTCGCCAGAGTCATCGCCGGGCTTTGGATCGTAGTATGGGATTTCCAGCATAAGACCGCTTTGCGTATCCGTAAATGTCCACGCGCCCCAGCCCCAATCTTCCATATAAAAGCACGCGGGGGGCTCGCCTTTTTTACCCGCACAGAAAGTGTTTCCCTCCAACACAAGAGGCCTGCCATCTTCGGTGGTAAAAGACACAATGTCTCTGCAGTCGGTATACGCAACCTTATCCTTGCCGTACAATTCCCGCAAACCATCCAGCGGCGCGATCATATAAGAAGGATGGCCGGTGTACCAGTCCAAATGCAATTCAGAGGCAAGGGGCCCCATTACCGCAATCGAACCTTCAACCGCGCCGGGTCGCAGGGGGAGAAGGTTCCCGTTGTTTTTAAGCAGAACCGCCGATTTTCTTACCGCCTCACGCGACACGCTACGGTACTCGTCTTTCATAAAATCCGCTTCGCCGATTGCGTCGTAGGGACAGAGGCCCGGCGGATCAAACAAGCCGAGACGGAAGCGGATGGCTAAAATTCGTTCCAGATGTTTATTCAATTCATCTTCGTCAAGCAAATTTCTTTTTAGCGCTTCCATGACTGCCTTAATTATTTCGGGAGTGGCATCAGTCATAGTGTCCGCGCCGTTTTTTAACGCGACTGCAAGAGTTTCGGCATGAGAGTCAAAATAGTGATGGGAATTAACGGTTTGAAGAAAATCGCCGCCATCGGTAACGATATGGCCTTCAAGCCCCCACTCGTTTTTTACAATATCGCCCAGCATGGGATGAAGCATCATGGGGATGCCGTTTACCTCGTTATATGAAGTCATAAGAGAAACTGCCTTTGCCTTTTGTATCGCCGCTTTAAAAGGCGCAAGGTAGTATTCATGCAGACAGCGGGGAGGAATCGAACAGGAACAAGAATCCCTGCTCTTTTCGTTGTTATTCGCAAAAAAGTGTTTTGGCCCGCAGCTTACCCGCAGATAAAAGGGATCGTCCCCCTGCGCTCCCCTGATGTAGGAAGATGAAAGCTCGGAAACCAAAAAAGGGTCTTCCCCGTATCCCTCTTCGGTACGGCCCCAGCGGGGATCCCGTTCCATGTCAATGGTAGGCGACCAGATGGCAAGTCCCCCCTTACGCTCGTGGGCTTTGTAGAAAACGCGGGCCTCGATGGCGCTTATTTCGCCAACCTTTCGCAGGAGTTCCCTGTCCCAACCCGCAGCAAGACCTATGGTTTGGGGGAAGGTGGTGTTTTGCCCCTCCCTGTCTACAAAGCCGTGGGCACCTTCCGCCCCGATAAACCATCCTGCAATACCAAGCCTTTCAACCGCCTGATTGTGGGACGGAATGAAACCGGCTTTTTCTTCCACAGTCAGGCGCGAAATAAGGTCTTGAATACGTTCTTTCAGTGGAAGAGCAGGGTTTTGGAACGGGTAATTAAAACTCATGGCTTGGTACTCCTTATCTCCTGATTATCGCACACATTTATAAGCGGTAACATACCCCGGTTTTGGAGCTTTTTACTGCCAATATAGCCAATTTCGTCGAAAAAACTTGACGATTTTCAGATCACGATGTTAAAATTATCTAACTTCCAATATTAAAGGAGATATCATCAAAAAATTACTGTCTGTAATTTCCATTATCTCTTTTATCTATGTAATGCAAACCGCGTTAACGCTTACCGCGTGCAAGGGCAAAACTGAAGCACGGGAGGAAAATAAAACGTCTTCTGACCAAATTTATATAGAACCATACCTTGTGGATGATTATCAGCTAGAGCGGCCAGGCGGAAAGACGGCATTTGATTACTTTAAGGACGAAAAGATTCTCGCTGGCTGGAATTTGGGGAACACCCTTGATTCTTTCAATGGCACCGTTGGGGGCGAAACGAGCTGGGGCAATCCCCCTGTCAATCAGGAATTGATGAACGGGGTAAAAGCAGCCGGTTTTGACCTAATCCGCATTCCTGTAACATGGATGGGGCATATAGGCAAGGCTCCCGATTACCGGATAGCGCCGTCCCGCCTGAACCGCGTTGGCGAAGTTGTGCGGATGGCGCGTGACGCCGGGTTGAAAGTCATTATCAATCTGCACCATGACGGCTCTACTTCCAGTGAGCAACAGGAGAGCGGCTGGCTTTCAATAGGCAAGTCATACAAAGATGAAGCTGTTTACAAAACGATAACAGATCGATTTGCCCATGTGTGGGAGCAGATAGCGGCGTATTTTCAGAATTACGGCGACTGGCTGATCTTCGAGCCCATGAACGAAATTCACGACGGAGGCTGGTGCTGGAGCAACGCTTTCAGATCAAATCCGGGCAAGCAATTGGAAATAATAAACAACTGGAATCAAATCTTTACCGATACGGTACGCGCAGCAGGGGGAAACAACGCGGAGCGTTATCTGGTAATTCCGGCGTACTGCACAAATCCCCAGCAGACGCTCTCCGACTCGTTTATACTGCCAAGGGACAGCGCAGTCAACAGGCAGGTTGTTACTTTTCATTATTACGATCCTTACGAATTTGGAATACAGGGATCGCGCTTTGAATGGGGCTCGCCGGCTGACAAGCAAAAAACAAACGACGATTTTGCCCCTTTTAAGCCGCGCTTTATCGACAAAAACATTCCGGTAATCATCGGCGAATGCGGCGCGGTTTTGCAGTTATATCCAAACGACCCTGCGAAAGAAGCGCAGGCGCGTAAAAACAGGTTTGAATATCTTCCCCATGTGTTCGCCACAGCAAAAAAATACTCTCTTGTCCCGATTTATTGGGATAACGGGGTCACATTCGGAAGCGGGGAAAAATTCGGTCTTCTTGATCGATTAACGGGCCAGCCGAATTCGGTAGATAGCGAAACTCTTATAAGGTTAATGATAAATGCTGTTAGATAAGAAAACCAAGATTTTTAGCGTTAGGCTGATTGTTATTGCAGTTGTTGTTGTAATTGTGGCTGCGATCTTCCTGGTTGCCGGAAAACAAGAGGAGGATTATTCGGTAAAATACGCCGGAGCGGATTTAAGCGGGGCAAGTACGGGAAGGACCAACATTTATTCCCGTTATACCGAGCGTTACGCGAATGTTCCGGCAGGGCAGAAGGACATTGATATTGATATTTTTTCATGGGCAGACGCGGAAGGCGTTTATATAAATGATAATATTGGCGGTTCACGCGCCCTGATAACGGAAGAAGCAAGTTATGTTGAATACAAGGTTAATACCGAAAGGGCGGGGCTTTATTTTATTCACATTGAATATTATCCAATCACAGCACGCGGTATACCGATAGAACGTTCCTTGCAAATTAACGGCGAAACTCCTTTTCTTGGAGCCGACAGGCTCGCGTTTCAGCGTATATGGGGGAGCGAGGGAAACAGCAGACTTGACAATCAGGGCAACGAAATTCGTCCGAAGCAAGTGGAAAAACCCCGCTGGGAAAGCGCGTGGCTCCGGGATTCGCTGGGTTATATAACTGACCCCTATGCTTTCTATTTTAAGGAAGGTGAAAATACAGTAAGGTTTATAGGTATAAACGAGCCAATGGCAATTCGCAGCTTTTCATTAAGAGTGCCTGTCGAAACGCAGGCTTACCGTCAGGTTTTGGCAAAACTGGATAAAATTAAATACGGAAATACTCCTGGTAATTTCCAGTTGAAGATTCAGGGAGAAAACGCTATCCGCTATTCGGATCCTTCCCTGTATCCGATTTATGACCGTTCTTCCGGCGCGACGGAACCTGCCAGTGTTTCCAAAATACGGCTTAACATGATTGGGGGAAACAGCTGGCGCGTTTCAGGCCAGTGGATTGAATGGGAATTCGATGTGCCCGAAAACGGGTTGTACCGTATTTCAATCAAGGGACGGCAAAATTATAACCGAGGCTTTGTGTCAAATCGCACGATTCTTGTTAATGGCGAAATACCGTTCAAAGAGCTTGCCGTGGTTCCGTTTAAATATAGCAACAAATGGAAACTAATTACGCCAGGTGACAGTCAGGGAGATATTTTAGTCCCCCTCAACAAAGGCACAAATACCATCCGGCTTCAGGCAACGCTTGGCGATACCGGCGGGATGTTAAACGTAATGGAAGAAAGCGTGTACCGCCTGAACGCGATTTACCGGAAAATACTTATTCTTACAGGGCCGGAACCGGATATGTACCGCGATTACCGCGTTGACGCGGTCTACCCAGAGGTGATTGAGGCCATGAAACTTGAGAGCAAGATACTCTACAAGCTTGTTGACGACTTGACCGCTTATTCAGGCGAGCGTAGCGCACAGGCGGCCACGGCGTTAACGCTTGCGCGTCAGCTTGAGCTATTTGTCAGGCGTCCGGATAAAATTCCCAGAACGCTTGCCAATTTTAAGCTAAATATCAGCACGCTCGGCGACAGCATGCTTGCCCTTTCGCAATCCCAGCTGGATATAGACTACATATTCATCAGCGCTGAAAACAGGCCCTTGCCGGTCATTAACGATAATTTCTTTGTTGCCGCTTCGCACGAAATCCGTTCATTCCTTTCATCGTTTGTCGTTGATTATACCAGTATCGGCGATGTGTTCGGCAAGGGCGACGATGTAGTTGAGGTATGGATGCTTTCGGGGCGCGATCAAAGCACGATTATAAAAGGATTGATAGATACCATGTTTACTCCCGTTACGGGAATTAAGGTAAACGTAAAACTTGTCGCAGCTGACGCGGTAATGCCCGCTGTTGTCGCCGGTACCGGACCCGATGTAGTTCTTACAATGCAGCAGGGCGAAGTGGTCAACTACGCTATCCGTAAAGCCGTTGTGGATATTTCCAAATTAAGCGGCTACGATGATGTGATAAAGGATTTTAGCCCCAGCGTAATTGTTCCGTTCAATTTTCTTGGCGGAGTATACGGCCTTCCGGAAACGCAGTATTTCCATGTAATGTACTACCGCAAGGATATTTTTGAGGAACTTGATATTGAGCTTCCGGACACCTGGGAGGACTTAATCAATATCCTGCCCATCATTCAAAAAAACAACATGAATGTAGGCATTCCTTCCGTGGCAACCAGCGTTCAGGCAAATATCGACTTTTCAAACTTTCTCGCGCATCTGTTCCAGCGCGGCGGACGGCTTTACAATGAGGATGGTTCCCGTACTCTTCTAAGCACAGAAATTGCAATTGAAGCCTTCGATGTATACACAAAGTTTTACACGCACTATAAAACTCCCATTATTTATGACTTCGTTAACCGTTTCCGTACCGGAGAAATGCCGGTGGCTTTTGCCGACTACACATGGTTTAACACCCTGGAAGTATTTGCGCCGGAAATTCGCGGGCTTTGGGGTTTTGCCAGAATGCCCGGCTTAAAAAAGAGCGACGGCTCAATAGACCGCTCCGTATCGACAGGAACCCTCGCTTCCATGATTTTATCCAGCGCGAAACGTCCTGACCTGGCATGGGAATTTTTGAAATGGTGGGTCAGCTCCGAAACCCAGCTAATGTTTGGCCGTGAAATGGAAAGCATAATGGGCGCAGCAGCGCGTTACCCTACCGCAAACTATGAGGCGTTTAAACGGCTTTCGTGGGGCTCGGAACAAATGGCTGTGCTTGATGAACAAAGGGCGTGGACTGTCGGCGTACCGGAAGTACCCGGAGGTTATTTTGTAAGCCGCCACATTATTAACGCGGTGCGCAGGGTAATAAACAAAAAACAGGATACGCGCGAAACATTGCTTGATTATTCGATCACCATCGACGATGAGTTGAGCAAAAAACGCAAAGAATTTGGCCTGGAATAGGGGAAAGAATGAGCCTTGCAAGATATTTGGACAAAGTAAAAGAAAAAAACAGAAGCCTGGCGCGTGAAATTTACAAGTCCCGTGTATGCTATCTTTTTTTGGCGCCTTACGCGATTGTATTTATTCTCTTTTTTGTAGCGCCTCTACTCATTTCGGTTTTCTACAGTTTTACCTATTTCAATATTCTTGAGAAGCCAAAATTTATCGGCCTGCGCAACTACATCAACCTTCTGCTTGGCGATGATGTGTTTTTAATCGCGATGAAAAACACATTTATTATGGCGGCAATTACAGGACCGATCGGCTATATAGCGGCCTTTCTGTTTGCGTGGTTTATCAATGAACTGCCCCGCTATATCCGCGCTTTCGTTACCCTGGTCTTTTACGCGCCTTCAATTACAGGCGGCGCTTACATGATTTGGGCGCTGATTTTTTCAGGCGACGCTTACGGTTACATAAACGGTTTTTTGATAAACCTTGGCATATTGAATCAGCCGATTCTTTGGCTGACAAATCCAAAATACATGATGCCGGTAATGCTTGTCGTTATTCTGTGGATGAGTCTGGGCGCGGGCTTTCTCGCGTTTATAGCGGGGCTTTCCACTATTGACCCAACCCTTTATGAAGCGGGAATTGTAGATGGAATCACCAACCGCTGGCAGGAACTTTGGTTTATTACGCTTCCCAACATGAAAGGCATGTTAATGTTCGGGGCGGTTATGGCAATAACCCAATCGTTCGGCGTGGCGGACGTTACTATCGCGCTTGCGGGATTCCCCAGCACGGATTACGCGGTACATACGGTTGTTAATCACCTGATCGACTATGGCTCAATCCGTTTCGAGATGGGTTACGCTTCCGCAATCGCGACGATACTGTTTTTCACCATGATTATCTGCAACACCGTTATTCAAAAATTTCTTAAGCGTGTAGGAACTTAAGAGGATAAATATGAAGAAACGAAAGAAATTAAAAGGCGGAAGAAGGCTTAACCGTTCTTACGGCGGCGACGCGTTTATTTATTTCATACTCGCCGTTTTTGGGTTATTTTTTGTATTTCCTCTTGTTTTTACCATTAACCACGCGTTCAAACCGCTAAATGAAATCTTTTTATTTCCGCCCAATATTTTTGTGCGCCGTCCTACAATCAATAATTTCCAGGATCTTTTTGTTATAATGAGTAAATCCTGGGTAACATTCTCGCGCTATATTTTTAATACGGCATTCGTTACCGCAGTTGGGACAGCCGGGCTTATCATAATAGCTTCGATGGGAGCGTTTGTCATTTCCAAGTACAGGTTCCCCGGCGCAAAGGTTTTCTTTTCCGGCGTAATCATAACCCTTATGTTCTCCGGTTATGTAACGGCAATTCCCAATTATCTCATAATGGCAAAACTTGGCTGGGTAGATACTTACCTCGCGGTTATTGTCCCTGCTTTCGCGATGCCAATGGGTTTCTTTTTATTGAAGCAGTTTATAGACACAATACCGGATACGCTTCTTGAAGCGGCGAAAGTTGACGGCGCGAAAGAATGGGGCGTTTTTATGTGGATAGTCCTGCCAATGATAAAGCCAGCGTGGCTTACCGTAATGATCTTCTCCGTGCAAAGCCTGTGGAACGCGCGCGCTTCCAACTTTATCTATTCGGAGGAGTTAAAAACACTGCCCTACGCGCTTTCGCAAATTATTACTGTCGGCGTTGCCCGCGCGGGCGTAGGAGCTGCGGTAGGGCTTTTTATCATGATCGTTCCGCTTGTAATGTTTATATTGGCTCAAAGCAACGTATTGCAGACAATGGCCAATTCGGGGATAAAAGAATGAAAAATATTAACTTCATCGGGTTTGTATTTTTATTTTTTGTCGCTGTTCCCTGTTTTTCCGAACCGACAAACTATACCTATAACTACGATTTTTGGGACGAGTATGTCGCTTCTCCCGATGCCTATCGTGTCAGCGCTTATATTCTTGGCACATCCCTCGGTATAGATAACTTCCGTGATCCCCAGGGGCTTTTTATAAGGGAAAACCGCATATACATCTGCGATTCCGGCAATGACAGGATACTGCTGGTTGAAGTAGACGAGAACGGAAACCATGTTCTGGTTAAAACAGTTAATTCGGTTTTTATTAACGGCGTTGAATCTCATTTTAAGTTTCCCTCGGATATTTTTGAGAGCAGGGACGGTTTTCTTTATGTCGCCGACACCAACAATAACAGGATACTAAAACTAGATACTGACTGGAATTATGTTTTTTCCATAACCAGGCCGGATGATGAAAGCCTTGATGATTTTGTCGAATTCCAGCCCCTCAAGCTAATCGTGGATTTCGCGAACCGTATTTTCGTACAGGTCAGGTATGTCAATAAAGGGCTGATGGAATTTGACAGCCGAGGTAATTTTAACGGTTATATAGGCGCAAATAAAGTAACTTTCGATTTTATTGATTATGTATGGAAGCTGGTATCAACACAGGCGCAAAGGGATCGCATGATGCTTTTTGTACCGACCGAATACAACAACCTCGCAATTGACAACGACGGCTTTATTTATGTTACGAATTCTACCGCCGATGTAGACCCTGTACGCCGTCTTAACGCGATGGGTCAGGATATTTTAATACGCAACGGTTATTACGATCCCATAGGCGATGTGGATTTTGACACCGCGGGCGGAATCACGGGGCCTTCGAGGTTTATTGATGTTGTCGCATTTGATAACGATTCCTATGCCTGTTTTGACAGAACACGGGGCAGAATATTTGTGTATGATTTTCAGGGCAATCTTCTTTACGCCTTTGGCGGTCTTGGCAACAGGGAAGGCTGTTTTACAATGCCTGTCGCGCTGGACAGGATGGGTACCTCATTATATGCCCTGGATTCCAGAACAGCTGCTCTTACCTTCTTTGAATTGACTTCCTACGGCGCGAAAATAAATGAAGCTCTTGATGAATATAAGGCAGGCCGTTATGAATCATCCGCAAGGGTATGGGAAGACGTATTAAAGATGAACGGTAATTACGACCTCGCTTATATCGGTATCGGAAGGGCGGCGCTTCGTCAGGGCGATTACAAAAAAGCGATGAAATACTTCAAGTTAAAACATTACCGTATAGGTTACGGCAAGGCTTTCCAGTTGTACCGCAAACAATTGATGGAAGAAAATCTCTGGAAAATACTCTTGATCCTGGCAATATTGATTATTGTGCCGTTAGTTGTAAAGCGTTCCATTAAACTTGTCAGGGAGATTAAGGAAGCATGATGTATTTAGCAGATAAAGCATGGTGGCGGCATCTTGGCAGGACACTTAAATATTCGCTGTATACCTGTACCCATCCTCTTGACGGTTTTTGGGATTTAACCCATGAAAAACGCGGTTCCATAGCCGCAGCAAATGTTATTGTTTTCTTTGCGGTTATAATTGAATTATTGCGTTTAACGCTGACAAGTTTCCAGTTTGTTACAATCAATATGGAATTTTTTAACTCGGCAATTGTATTATTGCGTATTTTATTGCCGGTTTTTCTCTGGACTGTGGCAAACTGGAGCCTTACAACCCTGATGGACGGAAAGGGCAAGATGGGCGATATCTATATGGCTATTGCCTATGCTCTTGTCCCGAATGTAATTATCAATACCATTATGATTATTTTAAGCCAGGTGCTTACCTTCGATGAAGGCGCGGTGTACTGGTTCCTTGCGGGGTTTGCAACATTGTGGACAGGTATATTGATAATTGCCGGCATGATGATGGTACATGACTACAGTTTTGGCAAAACAATTCTTTCAAGCTTCCTTACGGTAATCGGAATGGGCGTAATAGTTTTTGTTTTTGTAATTTTCTTCAGTCTTGTCAGCGATTCCATAGCGTACTTTATATCGCTGTACAAAGAAATTCTATTCAGGGTGATATAAGAGGGATAATGAAAAAGATTATTTGGCTGACAGTATCCTGTTTTTTATTATTCACAATTTCCTGTGATTCACAGCGCGGGCGCGGCAGAAATGTTATAGTATATTCAAATGATCTCGCTACGGAAGGCACCAATGTTAATGTTGAAGATATTATTATTGAAAATGAATATCTGGAACTTCGCTTCATGCCGCACACTACGGAAATAGTTTTAAAGAATAAAGCCAATGGGGTAGAATGGCGTTCCAACCCTCCGGGGAATGACAGTCTGGCGGACACTGTTACCAGGTATCTGCAAAAATCCGTGTTCGCGCTTGAATACTCCGATGTTACGGGAGTGGGCCAGACTCTGTATTCAAGCGAGCACAGCGTCGATCTTGGCGCTTACAGCTACGAAATTGTGAACGGAGGCCTGGAAGTAAATTATTCTGTTGGTAATATTGAGCGTATTTATATTATTCCGCCTGCGGTTCCCGAAGAAAGAATGAATGAATTTACCGATAATATGAACGCAAGCGACAGAAAGCTGGTCCGGGAAGGCTACAGGCTATACGACATAAATAATCTGCGGAGGGATGACGACAAGACTCAGCTTTTGGCGACATACCCCGATCTTGCCCGTAAAAATATATATGTTTTGCGCTC
>Ga0268262_10002325_pt1 | contig 22176 bp, 26 predicted proteins | sample TergutNc150P3_FD_190354 | JGI IMG/M metagenome (GOLD analysis project Ga0268262, IMG submission 190354) | Nasutitermes corniger P3 segment gut microbial community from laboratory colony in Florida, USA - Nc150 P3 (SPAdes) (version 2) | ecosystem: Host-associated > Arthropoda: Insects >... | reverse complement strand
AAATGGAAGGTTTGCAAAATGCGTCTGCAAAATATGAGGCAAAAATAGGCGTACCAATTAATTGTTTAAATTTTTCCATAGCAATTTGGGCTATAACAACTGCTATTTTGTTTAGCGTGCCATTACTGCATTTTATTCTGGTCATCATATATATGATTTTATCTGCCATATTTATAACAATTGTAATTTTTGGATGGATAAAGGGATTTTCTGCAATAAATTTTAAAGAATTTAATTTATTTAAGTTAGATTCTAGTTTAAATAAAGAATTTCTTGAAAGTGATGAAAATACTCGGAATGATATTTATAGACAAATTTGTGAAATATTATCGGAAGAAATTATTGGTTTTAAAGAAATTCTTAAGTCAAGAGCGCAAAGCGTTAAATGTGCAAATTATCTATCTATAATTGCTTTGGTTACATCAGTATTATTGGTTTTTATTGTTTTGTTCGGCAAAATTTATGAAAGCTATGACTTTAGAATTAAACCGCAAGTTTGCGTTGCGGAGTGTAATAACAATTTCAACAACATAGGAGTATCCAATGAAAACAATGGAACCGAGAAAGAATCTGCAAAACAAACAGATTCCATCAGCAACAATCGCTAAAGATAACGTAGCTAAATCGGTAAAACCGCCAGTAGTTCAGAAAGAACTGCATCTTGACAGCCGTGATGCTATTCTTAAAACCAGGGGGCAAAAATGAAAATAGCAGCAATAATACTTGCCACCTTGTTAAATTTAGCGTATGCCCAAGACATCACTTGGTATAATGCACAGAGAGATACTTTCTATATATCAACGGCAGAGCAGTTAAAGGGACTTAGCGTTTTAGTCAGTGATGGCACTAATGGTACTTCTAATTTTACCGGAAAAACCATTATATTAGCAAACAACATTTTTTTATCAGGAAATTTTGCTCCCATAGGAAATGGCAGCACTCGTACCTTTAATGGAACTTTTGATGGACAAGGTTATACAATTTCTGGATTATCCGTTAGCGGTGTTGAATATGCGGGTTTATTCGGCTATGTTGGTTCAAACGGGCAAATAAAGAATGTAAAAATTATTGCTACAAAAATTAAAGGAACGACTGCTGCTGGTGGTTTGGCAGCATATTATGCATCCTCAAAATCAATAGAAAATTGTAGTGTAACAGCGGATTCTGTTACATCTTCTGGTCGTTCCGGCGGTTTGGTAGGCGTCAGTTACAGCTCCATCTCCATCATAAAAAGTTATGCTTCCGTAAATGTTTCAGGGTCTTATTCCGGCGGTTTAGTGGGTTATGGATCTGGCTCCATTGAATACAGCTATGCCACAGGAAATGTTTCGGGGTCTTATTCCGGCGGTTTAGTTGGTTATGGTTATGGCTCCATTGAATACAGCTACGCTACAGGGAATGTATCAAATAAAGGTTCTTCCGATTCTTATTCTGGTGGTTTGATAGGTTATAGCAGTGGTATAATTTATATTATAAGTAGTTATGCTACTGGAAATATCTCGGATACAACTACTGCAACTTCCAGTTCTTATTACTCTCGTTCTGGCGGTTTGGTAGGTTACGCAGGTTCTACAATTGCTATTTCTAGCAGTTATACTCGTGGAAATATTTCGGCTTATGCGACTAATTCTTCCAATTCTACTGCCGGAGGTTTGGTTGGCTATGCAAATGGTACCATCGCCATTTCTAACAGTTATGCCAGTGGAACTATCTCGGCTATTAACACCGGGACAGGTTATAATTATTCTGGTGGTATTTTAGGTTTTTACAACAGTAATGATTTTCTTTATAAATCTGTGTATTATAATTTAAGTGGGGCGAATAAGGCTGTGGGCAGTGGTATTTCAACGGGAATTTTAGGTTTATCAAGCGAAGGCTTAAAGCAGCGAATGAATTTTAACGATTGGAATTTTGATTATACTTGGAATATTAATGAAGGCGTAAGCTATCCATATTTGGTAGTTAAGAATAAAGGAGCAACTTTATCCGTTCCTGCTTTAGCAAGCAAAACGCATAATAGCATTACCATAAATCCAGTTATTGCAAGTACTGGGCAAGTTGTTGAATATACCATAGTAACCAACATAACATCAGCTGGTAATATATACATCCCAGCAGATATAACCGAATGGAAAACAACATTGACATTCACAAATCTTAATCCTTACACGTATTATTATATCTTTGCTCGTGCTAAAGAAAATGCTAATTACAATATAGGTAGGATTTCTACATATTTAATCGTACAGACAGATGCGGAATCAAACTCAGGCAACAATTCATCTTCTGGCTTAGACAACAGCTCATCTTCTAACTCATATAACAATTCGTCTTCTAGTTTAGGTAACAGTTCATCTTCTAGTGCTGGAGCTTCACAAATCTACCCATTCCATCTCATTGCTTCCAACTCCGCCATCGCTATAAATAACGCCATCAATCTCCAAGTCCAAAAAACAGCTCGTTTAGAGATTTACAATCTAAATGGAAAATTGGAAAGAACATTAAATTTCACGAATGGAGTTTATAAGGTTCCATTAAGCGATTTACCAAAAGGTCTATATATTGTAAAAGTTCAGTTTGGAAGTTCGGGTAGGGAAATTATAAGGGTTCCGGTAAAATAGGAGAAAAGGAGAATAGTATGGATAATAATTATTTAGGGCAGACTCTTACCTGTTCGCATCCTCACCTTGTTCCATCTATAGTTTCACAGCCCATAGGATTTGAAAATTTAGCCATTGACTTTTATAGTTTATTAAAAGAACGTTTTGATAATAATGTTTATACAACAGAACGAAATGTTACTTATACATTCTTTGCGACAATGGTCATGTTTGGCTACTATAAACCACATGAAATTTTATTGGAATATAGGCATCCAAATATTAAAGGATATAAAAAAATAGACACTTTTATACAACCAAATGATAAAAAAAATGGATTGGTTATGGAATGTAAATATGATAGAGAAATGCCTTCAGGTCATAATGGTCCAAGACCACAAAAGGCAGGTAAAATCTTTAATGATTTTTTTCGACTCGCATCATTTACGAATGATGTAAATGTAAGAAAATGGCTAATTTACTTGACCGACGAAGAAATGGTAAATTATTATAATAATGTAAATAATAAATTAAATGATTTTTTTAATCTTGCTACAGGGACAATATTAATAATAGATGATGAGTATCTTAAAAATAAATCACAAACATTTAATGGTGGAATAGATACTAATGGTATTTCTGAAATAAATATAAGATGTGTTTTTCAAAATGATTTGCCAAATAATCATAAGATAAAAATATATGAAGTAGAAATTCCAAATGACGTTGTATTCCCTAATTACGGTGTTGATAGTAATCAGAGTAATATATATATCAAACATAAAGAAAAAGACAACATAGAAAAATCTGTTCAGATTAAACACCCTAACGTTTCGCGTTCACAGGATGGGATAATAAAGGAGACGAGTATGAATAACGATTCTATTAACAATTTATGGAAAAACATGGTTTTGAAATTATACTCTAAGCCAAAAGAAATTCAAACTATGGGCAGAGGACTTTGGTTCTCAGCACATTCAAAAGATGATAGTATATACATTGACAATTCTCAAACAAACAAATCTTCGGTAGAATTAAATGGTACAAGAAAAATAGATGAAAAGGAATTTTCAAAAGTATATCCCTATTACCAGCCGTGGAGAAAGGGAGAGGTTTCGAGAAAATTTATGCAAAGATTATCGCTAAACACTTCATACATCCTAGCATTAATAAATCATTTTGGAGAAGATAATCATAGAGGTTTAACATGAAACAAATAGTTTGCGAAATGTGCGGTGGTAAAGATTTAATCAAACAGGATGGGACTTATGTCTGCCAAAACTGCGGTACAAAGTATTCTGTTGAAGAAGCCAAGAAAATGATGGTCACAATTGATAATTCTGCCAAGTTGGAGAATGCTTTAAAAAATGCTCGCAGAGCAAAGGAATGTAACGATTATAAAGAAGCGGAAAAATTTTACAACATTGTTCAAATGGAAGAACCTGAAAATTGGGAAGCGAATTTTTATAGTAATTATTGTAAAGCTATGATGTCAGATATTTCGCAAGTGACTTATTACATTACAAATTGTATAAAAAATGTTTTAAAAGATGTTAAAAAATTAAATGATACTATTCAGCAAAATGAAGCCATAAAACAGATAAACACAGATTTATCTACTCTTGCTACATTGGGATATAATAATGTGATAAATTTTTATAACTCTCAAAAGACCATTTATAATAATATTCTTTTTGCTAGCAAAATTTCTGATGTTAACTTAAAATGTGCTAATGATATTTTACCCTTCGCGGATATGCTCACATTTTTCGGAAAAGAGTTAGTTTCAGAATTTGGCGAAAATGAATTTACGAATTTAATAAATGTACAATGTCATGAAGCAGCATTAAGGATAATAAATGATTTATATAAATCAACTGATGCCAGTTTTTCCGACTCTAATTCTGTTGATTTTTTACAAAAATATGCTTATGAATTGAAAAAAATTAGACCTTCTTCAGAACTTCTTAATTCTCTTGAAAAGCAAAATCCATCGTTCTTAGATTCTTTTACGACACCTGGAAAAACAGAAAAATCATTTTTAACAAAACCTCTTGCTCCTGAAGGTTGCGGTTGTGGTTGTTTGCCTGCGGTTTTTACAAGCCCTATATTCATAATTGTTTTCGTAGTGTTAATAACTATAGGAACAATAATTACTTCCAAAGAAAGTCAAACACAAAATATATCTAATATGAGAGATCAAAAGATTGAAGCACGTGTAAAATTAGAACAATCAATAAAAGCGAATTTAAGAGAACCAAAAAGTTATCAGAACATTGCAACAGATGTGTGGACTCTTGAGGAATATATTTTTGTAAAAAATACATTTAGAGGCAAAAATCTTTACGGTGGATATGAAGCATGCACTTTTGTAGCACAATTTAATTTTAATACTAAACCTACGGGATGGGCAATTACTAATAATCCTAGTAGTGATAGTGGCTGCCGTGCTATCATGATTGCCTTGCCATAATAGGGGTTGTTTCAAAATCAATGTTGTGAGAGTCTGAAAATTCTCAAATTCTGTGGAATAAGATAACAGACATTTATCATCCTGCGGATTTTCAGTCGCTTCGCTTGGTGTGGTAAATGTTTTATAGATGGGCGTTTTTCTTATTCTGGTAATTCCGGTCAAAAAAGCAACCTCTTGTTTGCAAAATACGCAAATCTGAATTTTTTTACGCCCGACATTCGTCTAATAGGCAGTGAGCCTTAGACGGAGAATATGCTAAGAAGTGCCACACTGTTTTTCAAATGCTGGAAAGGGAGGAGTATTTCCCTTTCAACGACTTGGAGGAGATACACGTTCTGAGTTTAAAAAAATTATCTAAATTAGATAATGAGAGCTCGCGTGAATGGCTGAAGTTCATTAACTCGGAGAGCAAAGAGGAATTTATGGAGTTGGCTAAGAATTCGGAGCGTTATTTATTTTGATTATCCCATGAATAAGGGCATAACGCCCCCGTTATTCGGTTCGTTTTGTTATTGTATATGTTCGGCATACGTGGCTGTTCGGCACCACGTTGCCGGGCGCGATAAATCGTGCCCATACGATTCGGAACATTTTGTCGCTTAACGCATCGGATTGCGTTCACGCGATTCGCCATCCTGTCAATCCTAAAATCGGGGTCATCGTGGTTCAGACAAAAAGAATTTTCTACATTCCTACCATTAGGGAATATATTTTACCTACATTCCAGTCGCCCTAACACAAATAAGTTATAACAGACATTTGGTAGAGCGTTTTTATATGGGCGTTTTCCATTATTCTGGTAAAACCTCAAAATTTGGAGATAGCGTTATGGGCAAAAAAGAGACCAAAGGCGAAATCGTGCTGTATCAGCCAGATGGCACGTTAAAATTGGAAGTGCGCTTAGAAGATGAAACTGTCTGGCTTACGCAGGCACAAATAGCAGAATTATTCTCTACCACAAGAAACAATATAACTATGCATATTTCAAATATTTTCAAAGAAGGTGAACTTGAGCAAGAAGTGGTATGTAAGGATTCCTTACTAACCACTCAGCACGGAGCTATAGAAGGAAAAACACAAACGAAATTGACAAAAATTTACAATTTGGATGTAATAATTTCCGTTGGGTATAGGGTAAAATCAAAAAGAGGTACGCAATTTAGGCTTTGGGCAAATAAAGTACTAAAAGAGTATCTTTTGCGTGGCTATGCCATAAATCAGAGATTTGAAAATTTGGAAAGCAGAGTTAGCGAAACAGAGAGGAAAATTGGCTTTTTTATACATTCGTCTATGCCTCCGGTAGAGGGTATTTTCTATGATGGGCAGATTTTTGATGCGTATAATTTTGCTTGTGATTTGATAAAATCCGCTAGGAAATCCATTGTCCTAATTGACAATTACATTGACGAAAGCGTTCTATTGCTGCTTTCAAAGCGAAGTGCCAAAGTATCAGCAAAAATTTACACGGCACAAATCTCGCGGCAACTACAGCTAGATATCCAAAAACACACTTCCCAGTATCCGCCAATTACGGTGGATAAATTTTCAAAATCCCACGATAGATTTCTGTTAATTGATGATTGTACATATCACATAGGTGCATCGCTGAAAGATTTGGGGAAAAAATGGTTTGCCTTCTCTAAAATGCAAATAAAAACAAGCGATTTGCTGAAAAATATTTGTTGAAATGCCATACCTATTATTATTTGCTACCTAATACCACCGCCGTAGTGGCACGATAAATTGTATAGACACCAGACATAGTTTAAATCACGCCCCTACGATTCGGAACATTTTGTCGCTTAACGCATTGGGGTGCGGTGCCGCGATTCGCCATCCTGTCAATCCTAAAATCGGGGTCATCGTGGTTCAGACAAAGGCTTAACGGAGGTCAAATTATTAAAAAACCATCTCAAACTTAACACTCCCAAGAATATCAGTACGAAATATATTGGAATCCGGCATAATAGCATTAAGTCGCTCAATAGTTTCTTTATGCGGATGCTTATACCTATTTGACTTTCCTGCGCTTATATATGCTTTCTGTGGCTTGAATTGAGCCAAAAATTGTGCGGAAGAACTATGTCGAGAACCGTGATGCCCCACCTGCAAAGCGTGCACTTTTAAATTCGGTTCCAAAGCCAGCAACACAGTTTCCTGTTTAGCTTCCAAATCTCCTGTAAACAAAAAATTTCTTTTGCCACCGCTCAAATACACCACCATACTCGTGCTGTTTTCAGTAACAGAAGAATCATTTTGCTTTGACCATAACACCCTCGCCGTAAAAGGAGCAAAATCCCCTATGGTATCTCCACGATGCCTTTCGTAAATCGGTATATTCAATCTCTCAAATTCCGCAACAACTGAATCTCTCAATTTGCTTTTCAAACGGTAATCGTGGGAAACAAGCAACCTGTTAATTTTCAATTTTTTATCCTTAACCATTTTCGCAAGCACAGGCAATCCCCCTGCGTGGTCTTCGTGCCAATGGCTTAATATCACAGAACACAACTTCCCAATTTTCCTATTCGCAAGCATAGTATCTATGCCGCTTTTTTTAGTCCCCGCATCATACATAACCGCGCATTTTGGCGCTTGAATTAAAAATGCCAAGCCCTGCCCCACATCCAGCATTTCCATAAGCATCTTTGCAGGCTTCTTGACAACGTTTACGCTGCTATCTATGTTCTTTGTGCTAACAACGCTATCAACAACATTGAATTTTTCAATTTCAGATTCTTTGCTTTCTACTGTCAATTCCACATTCTCAACTTCCGATTCCCTGTTATTGCAATAATAAAAAGAAAATATTAAGCCTATTATAAAAAACAGAGCCACCCATTTAAACATTTATATAATGTAGTTAAAATCTTCCTATATTCCCAAATATGTCTCCTTTCACTTATGCTCCGCAAGACTTGGCAGAAATGGTTACTTTGCAATATCACTAGCTATCGGGATTCAAATAAAATGTTCTCTCCAGAAGACAGCAAATGGATGACGCAAGCCATAAAGATTGCGGAAGCTGCTGCGCTGAACGGCGAAGTTCCTATAGGAGCGGTTATCGTCTTAGACGGCGAGCAAATTGCCACGGGGCAAAACAGAATGGAAGAATTGCACAGCGCAACAGCCCACGCGGAAATCTTGGCTATAAACGAAGCGGCGGAGCATTTAAAAAATTGGCGTCTAGACGGCGCAACTCTTTACGTCTCGCTTGAACCCTGCCAAATGTGCTGGGGCGCAATCAAAAACAGCCGCATATCAAGGGTTGTGTTCGCCGCCAAAGATACCAGCAACATCGCAGAGACAACTAAATGCACGTGCTCGGTTGAAAACGGTCTTTTAGAAAAAGAGAGCGCAGATATTCTGCAAAAATTTTTCCGCAATGTTCGCAGAATTAAAGGTGACTCTGGAAATAAAACTGCAACTATTTAATTTCTATCTTTTTATTATATGAAAGCGGAACACATAAATCCGTTTCTAAGATCCACTATAGAAACATTTAAAACGATGGTTAGCCTTAATGTCACGCCTGGTAAACCATATTTGCTCAAAGAACAAAACAATATGGATATCTCCGGCATCATACATATTTCCGGCGACATAACCGGAGTAGTGGCAATGGCATATCCGCTACCCACAGCCCTAAAAATCTGTTCCAAATTTCTAGGTGAAGAAATAAAAGAATTGAACAAAAGCGTAACTGATTGCATCGGAGAATTGTCCAACATCGTATCGGGTTTTGCAAAAAAAGATATGAGAACTTTGCGTTTGTCCATATCTTTGCCAAAAATTTTGCAAGACCAATGTCCTTCTGTTGATATGCCAAAAGATGCTCCTATTATGTGCATTCCCTTTGATGGCGAAGCGGGCAGCTTTGTCATGGAAATCTGCCATATAAACAATTAAGAATTAAGTTTCTCCTTCAATTTTTCAACTATTGAGTAAGGCAGTTCCTGCTTGCCCAGCAAGCCGTTGCCTTCGTAATGAAAATCACTGCCACCGGTTTCAACAAGCTTATATTTTTTCGCAATTTTTTTATACTTCTTTACGTTCTTCGCTGTTTTATAGTTATAAACTTCAATACCTACTATGCCGTATTCCACAAGTTTTGGAATCAAATCATCTGCATCCGTATATTCCGGATGAGCCATGACCGCAAGCCCTCCAGCTTTTTTTATCAGCATAATTGCCTTTTCAGGAGTTAAACCATCCAGCGAAGTATATGCAAGCGCACCTTCCTTTAAATACATGCTAAAAGCCTCCTGAAAAGAATCGACATATCCTGCCTCAAGCATAGCCAAAGCTATATGAGGCCTACCTATGCTAACTCCAGGGCAAAACCGCTTCACTTGCTCATAGCTTATATCCACCTGCAATTTACGCAGTTTCTCAAGGCTTGCCATAACCCTATCCTTGCGCTTTTCATGCTGAATATCAAGGGCAGTTAAGAGTTCCTCATTTTGAATATCGCAGAAATAACCCAGTATATGAATATCCCTCCCTTTATCCACAGAGCTAATCTCAATACCGGAAATGAGCTCCACCCCTAGGCTCTCCGCAATTTTAGGTGCAGTAGCATAAGCAGTAAATGTATCGTGGTCAGTTATGGAAACGCAGGTCAGGTTCTTAGATACCGCCAAATTCAAAAGAGCCTCTACCGTAAGCATACCGTCAGAGTGAAGAGTGTGTAGATGCAGGTCTATATTAGGCAACTACCCTCAAGGGGAATTGAACCCCTGTTCTGGGATTGAAAGTCCCATGTCCTAACCTCTAGACGATGAGGGCGTTAAGAATAATGCAAAATATAGCAATAAAAGGGGGATTTGTCAAGATATTATTTTCTATATTTTCTTCCTATGAAAGCAGAACATATAAACCCGTTTTTAAAGTCCACCATAGAGACATTTAAAACTATGGTTGGTCTTACCGTTACACCCGGAAAACTTTACCTACGTAAAGAACCTAATAATGCTGATATTTCAGGTGTCATAGGGCTATCCGGCGACATAAGAGGCGCAGTAGTCATGGCATACCCTCTAGATACAGCTATAAAATTAAGTTCTAAATTTTTAGGCGAAGAAATAAAAGAATTGAATGCAGGCGTTGCCGATTGCATTGGTGAATTAGCCAATATAATTACAGGGTTCGCAAAAAAAGACTTGCAATCTCTGCACTTGTCAATATCCCTGCCAAGTATTGTGCGAGGTCAAAACCACGTGGTTGATATGCCAAAAGAAGCTCCCGTTATGTGCGTCCCTTTTGAGAGTGAAATGGGTGGCTTCACAATGGAAATCAGCATGGTGGACAAATAATTTAGATTAGGTGAGGTCAAAATGAAAATACTATTGGTTGATGATTCTTCTACGATGCGCCGCATTCAAAAGAATACGCTTGCATCCCTTGGTTACACAGACGTGCTTGAAGCGGAGGACGGGGCGGATGCCCTTGAAAAACTCCGACAAAGCCCGGATGTGCAGCTTACGCTCATGGACTGGAATATGCCGAACATGACAGGCATTGAATGTTTAAAAGCGATTAAAAGCAATCCCGCCACCAAAAACATCCCTGTTATGATGGTAACTTCCGAGGCGGAAAAAGGCAAGATAGTGGAAGCCATTCAGTCCGGTGCTTGCAACTATTTGGTAAAACCTTTTGAAGCAGCAGCTCTCAAAGAAAAAATTGAGGGGATTGTCAAATAATGCTGGGGTAACCATGGTTTATATCGACGGCGAGTTTTACGAAAAGGAAAACGCCAAGATTTCTGTTTTTGACCACGGCTTTCTTTACGGAGATGGAGTCTTTGAAGGTATTAGAGCCTACAGTGGCAAGGTCTTTCGTTTAACTGAACATGTGGATAGATTGTTCGACAGCGCAAAGGTCATAGCTTTAACGCCCAGTGTTTCCAAAAAAGAAATGGAAGATATAGTCATAAAAACCTGTGTCAAGAACAATATAACAGATGGTTACATTCGCCCTATAATAAGCCGTGGAATAGGAGATTTAGGATTAAATCCCTACCTGTGCAAAAAACCTAGCATTGTTTGCATAGCGGACAAAATTTCCCTTTACCCCCAAGAAGATTACGAGAATGGTTTAAAAATTATCACGGTTGCCACCCACCGCAACTACAACGAGAGCCTCAACCCGAGGGTCAAGTCTTTAAATTATTTGAACAATATAATGGCGAAAATAGAAGCTGTGCAGAGCGGAGTAAAAGAAGCTCTAATGCTAAACCCTCTTGGCTATGTTGCCGAATGCACGGGCGATAATCTATTCATAGTTCGCAAGGGAAAAATTTACACGCCCTCTGTGCAAAGCGGTTCGCTTGATGGAATAACCGCCGCCGCAGTTATTGAGCTTGCAATCAAAAGAGGGCTTGAAGTTATATCAGGAACCATGAGCCGTTTTGACATCTGGACATCCGAGGAATGTTGGCTCACAGGCACCGCCGCCGAAATGATTCCTGTTACAAGCGTTGACGCTCGTTTAATCGGAGACGGAAAAGTTGGTCCGGTTTATAAACAACTCCTAGCAGATTTTAAACATCTGACAGAAACCTCTGGAACACCAATCGCGTAATTTTCTATTTTGCTTTTAGGTAACGATAGCAAGCCTCAACTTTTAACGGAGGCTTTATGGCTATTCCAGCATACATGAAAATAGACGGCATTCCAGGTTCTGTGAATGTTTCTGGCAGAGAGGGCTTTGTTGAAGTCCTTGAGTTTAACCACAGGGTTTATGTTCCAACAGACAGGGACGATGGCTCACTCACGGGCACTCGCAAACACGATTCCCTTGTGTTTCACAAGGCTTTTGACAAAGCCTCTTCGCTCCTTTACCAAAAGGTTTGCACAGGGCAAACGGTGCCGAACATTTTAATCCGGTGGTATAAGATCACGGATAGAGGCGAAGAGGTTGCCTACTTTGAACATAAACTTGAAAAGTGCAAAATCGCAAGCGTGCGTTCTTATATGCACAATGTAAAGGACTCAACGAAAGAGCAGTTTGTACATCAAGAGGAGGTTACCATTCGTTACGAAAAAGTGACCTGGAATTTCTTGGACGGCAATTTGCAGCATACCGACCAATGGAATCAGAGATAGCCAAGTTGCTTTTCTAAATTTTCGAACAAATGACCAAATTCCGCCCTTGCATAGATTTGCACAATGGCAAAGTTAAGCAAATAGTGGGTTCATCGCTTTCGCAAAACGAAAGCGAGCTAAAAGAAAATTTTATTTCGCAAAAATCTGCACAGTGGTATGCGAAGCTCTACAGAGAAGATGGTTTAAAGGGTGGGCATATAATAATGCTCGGCGCAGGCAACGAAGAAGCCGCGCTCAGAGCTTTAGAAGTCTACCCGGATGGAATGCAAATAGGTGGCGGGATAACCAAAGAAAACGCTCTAAAATACATAGAGGCAAAAGCTTCTGCCGTAATAGTCACCAGTTGCATTTTCCCGAATGGAAAATTCTCTTTGGAAAGATTAAAAGCCATCTCCAGCGAAGTTGGCAAGGAAAAATTGGTGGTGGATTTAAGCTGCTACAGGGTCTCGGATAATTGGACGGTTGCCATAAACCGCTGGCAAACCCTAACTGATTTTTGCATAACTCCAGAAAATCTGGAAATGCTCTCCGAATATTGTTTGGAATTTTTAATCCACGCTGTTGACGTTGAGGGAAAACAGCATGGTATGGATTTAGAGTTAATCAAATTCTTGGGTGAACACTCCCCTATTCCCACTACTTATGCAGGTGGAGCAAACAGTTTGAAAGATTTTGAAGTTTGTAACAAGCTTTCAAAAGGCAAAATAGATTTAACCATAGGCAGCGCACTTGATATATTCGGTGGAAATGTGCCTTACGAAGAATGCAAAAAATGGTGATTAAAGTATCAAAACAAAGGTCCCAATTGTGATAAGCACGCCACCGATAATTGTCTTTGCTGTTATCGTTTCTTTTAAGATTATAAATGCCATTGCCATTCCAATTACTAAACTGAATTTGTCAATGGGTATTACTTTTGATGCTTCGCCGAGTTGCAAGGCTCTGTAATAGCACAGCCAAGATAAGCCGGTTGCAATTCCCGATAAAATCAAAAAGATTAAATTTTTATGTTCAATATTTGCAATCTCATTTTGTTTTCCGGTGATAAAAACTATAGCCCAAGACATAACCAAGACTACAATGGTTCTGATTGCCGTTGCTAAATTTGAATTTACGTTTTGAATGCCGATTTTCACCAAAATAGAAGTCAACGCAGCGAAAAACGCCGACAAAAACGCAAACAAAACCCACGTGTTGCTGTTATTCATAGACGCTAATATATAAAAATAAAGACCTAAATTTCTATATTACCCCTTATGCCAAAGATAAGGTTCATAGTTCCTAATGCTTTTACAAGTATAAATTTTTTGCTTGGCGTTGCTTCTATATGCTGGTCTGCTGGGTTGTTTGTTAGCGAAAACGAAACTTTAGGTGTTGCATATCATGTGGTTATGGGGGCGCATTTCATAATTTTTTGTGCATTATTGGACAAGCTGGATGGTTTTGCCGCACGTGCTTTTAATGCAAGTTCGGACTTTGGAGCGCAGTTCGATAGCCTTGCAGATTTAATAGCATTCGGCATAGCACCTGCCTTTATGATAATGTTTGCCTATAAAAACATATCGCCAAACTGGTACGAATCGCATAAACTAGCCTTGTTCGCCGGAGCCGCGGTTTATATGGTGTGCGCCGCCATGAGGCTTGCCAAATACAATGCGATGGACAGCGATTCCTACCCCGATTATTTCTCCGGAATGCCATCGACTTTTGCGGGAATTGCAAATGCCATGTCCATAATTTTGCTCTGCAAATATAAATTCTTTGATTCTCACCCCGATATTCTCTACATCCCGCTGGTGATTATGCTGTTTACTGGAATACTCATGGTTAGTCCTCTGTTTTTAGCAAAACTTAAAAAAAGAAAAAGCAACATTATAAACCTATTCCAATTGGTAAACATAGCCGGAGCCTATATTGCGGGCTTTGCCATGATTTTGCCCGAATATTTAATGGCTTTGGTTTTAATATATTCCATAATTGGTTTTGGTCATGGCATAATAAACCGAAATCTCATAATTAGTACTCAAGAAAATAAAAACGCAATAAAGCAAGAAGAGGTTTAAATGGAAGCTCAAGCCCCAAGCGAAACTCTTTACTATATATGGTTCTTTGTCCTAATATTTATTTTGGTTGTTTTGTTTTTTGCAAAATTAAAATTTAGTGCAATTTTTAAACGAAGGCAAGAGAGACGCAGGATGTTATCTTATTCAAAGATAAAATTATCGCCAAGCGAAGACGGGCAAAACAGAGCTTTAAAAGTAAAAAGGATAAGATAAATGTTGAGCGAATTCGCTCCCGCCAAAGTGAACCTCTTTTTATCCATAATAAAAAAAAGAGAAGACGGTTATCACGACATCGGTACAATGTTCCATACCGTTTCTTGCGGCGATCTTCTTTTTGGTGAATTGAGGGATGATGGGAAAGTATCTGTTTTTTACAATAAGCCGCAGGAATATCCACCGGAAAAAGATTTGATTTACAAAGCCGCTGTTAAATTAAAAGAAACATTCGGGGTTTCTAGCGGGGTTAATTTTTATTTGGAAAAAAATTTGCCGCTGGGCGCAGGGCTAGGCGGGGGAAGTTCAGACGCTGCGGCTGCTTTAAGACTTTTGAATAGATTATGGAGTTTAAATGCAAATTCTTCGGAATTGGAAAAAATTGCTTCAGGTTTGGGGGCAGATATTGCGTTTTTTGTGAAAGGTGGAGCAGCTTTTGCAGAGGGTATCGGTGATATTTTGACACCGCAAAATCCTATAAATAGCGGTAGCTACGTTATTATAATAGCTACCCCAAAGTGCGTTGTTCCCACTGCTGAGGCGTATAAAGACGTTATCCCCGCTGGCAAAATGCTCTGGCAGAACTTTGTGAAAAACATGAACCCATTGAACAATCTGCACAATCAATTTGAAGATACTGTACTTAAAAAATATCCACTTATAAATTCGCTTAAGCAAAAATTAGATGCTTGTGGAGGAAAATCACTGCTCTCCGGTAGTGGCGCAAGTGTTTTTTCACTGTTTTCTTCTTTGGAAAATGCGGTAAGAGCTTACGAATCAGTTAAAGAGGAATGCAGATTTTTGCAAATTTGCCATTTTTAATAAATCTATGTCACTCAGAATCTGGCTGTTTAGAGATTGGCGGCACGCTTTTGCTCATATCATAGTAAATTCCCGATGCCAAATTTCCCTTTACTTTTACTTTGCTGACATGCGATGAATCAAATGCGACAAAAATAGTATCTCCGCTTGATTCATTTTTGCCTTCTACTTTTCTATCGTTGCTGATAGAGAATAAAAGGCTGCTCGCATTGCCTTTTATCTCTGCCAGTTTCATTCGCCCTGCATCAAAAGAAATATCCAGCCTGTTTCCATTCATTTTATTTATATAATCCGGTAAATCTTCTTCGTAGAATAAACCTCTTGCATTTATATTTACATAAAGGCTCTGTGCTTTGTTATTTTTTACCTCTAAAAAAAGAGTGTCTCCAAAAACATCCGAATATTGAGCGGGTTTTCCGGGTGTTGCTACTGTTTGTTGCATTCCATGTGCGTTTTCTATAACCAAAATAAAATCCACTTCATTGTTTTGTAATTTAACAAACATGGAATCACCGGTGATAATATAATCGTTCATTATACATTTGGGATTTCCTTTTAGAGATAGAAAACCTTCTTTTTGGTTGTAAACCGCGGTATCGCCGGTGATAACAAGGTCTCTTCTGGTAATTAAAACTGAATCTGCGGCTACGGCTAATTGCTTGTGTTGGCTATAAGTCATCGTTTGAGACTTAATGGCAAGGGTATCTAATTTTCCTTTTTCTATAAAATAATAATGGGCAAGTGGCTGAATCGGAATTTCCAAAAAATCTGCGCCTCGGTCGTAAATTATTCTTTCACCGAAAAACACGCCCTTGCCTGCAGAATCACGTGCCTCGGCATTTTCTTCCGCGATGGCGGTGTTATTTTTTCTCGTGTAATTTCCTCTGTCTGCTTTTATGCTTCCTCTTGGATAAAAAAAGTAAAAACCGCCTTCGCTATAAACCGCATCGGAATTTTTATTCCAATGTGCGCGTTCCGTTCTGAATTCAATGGAATCATGTGTAAATTTTACATTTCCTTTCAAAAATAAATGCCCCGCTTTTCGCATTGCGGCAAGTGAATCCGCACGTTCCATAACGAGCGGCATAGAGCCCTTTTCAATTTTCGCATTTGGTAGATATGGGGTTTGCGAAAAAATAATTTGCGCACATATTAGAGCCACAATTTGCCATTTACCGTTTGTCATTGTGCATCTTCCTGTGGAACGAGTTTGTTATCCTCCTCTTGCAATCTTTTCGCAGCATCCTGAAAAATTCCAGTTACCTTTGAGCGTATGTGCCAATTCTCCAACCTTGAATCGGATATAAATCCAATACCTTGCAAAACATCACCTGTTTCGCCAACAACCCTCACAGGACCATCCGTGCGAATATTATCATCTATTTTCAACCATAGAAGAGAATCTGCCCTAACTGCCGCCCCTTTGGGTGAAAGCGCGTAAACTCTGCCATAAGCTCTGACAAAAGTCATGCGCATATTCAAATTTCCAGAATCTGCCCGCAAAAACGCGGCTTTGTTTCCCAGTGAATCATAAATGTCTGCAAAAATCGGTTTCACAAAAATGCTATCCGAGCCACCCCATCTTTCCAAATAAGCCGTTTTCACTCTCCAAGACAGCCTATTTCCCTCGTATAAATCCAAAACCGTTGTGTCTGAAAAAAGCATAACGGGATGTTCTTTAGGCTCAAAGGGTTCATACTCCTCTTTTGTTTTGGTACAGGAAATCGTTTGAATCATCGCATGAACTAGGAGCACCGTGGTTATTTTAGTTAGCATCTTGTGTTGCATATAGATAATCCTATTTCCAAATAGTCACGTTTAAATCCAATCCGTCTTTTGTTATCTTTTTCATTAACTGTTCCGCATCTTTGGAAATTTTCATCATTTCGCGTCTTAAATCTCCATTTTGTTTTTTATCCAGAGCAAGGGAAACGGTATTATCGCCGTTTTCTAAATTCTCCGCTATTGAAATAACACTATTTTCAACTTTTTTAAGGGAAATTTTCAAATTTTCAAAATTTTTCTGAATAGAGTCTATATTATCAATTATTCTGTCAAAATTTGGTTTTATGTCATCTATAATTTTTATAATCATATCTTTTGCCTCAATCAAAGAATCTATTGAAGCTAACGCAGAACGTTCTGCCGAACTTACCATGAGCGAAGCTTTATTTCCAAACAAGTTCGCTTTATGCCCTAGTATTTTGTAGTCCTTAATTCTTTCTTCAGAAAATAGAGTGTCTAAGGTGTTTTCCAAAACATCAGCAATACCTTCGGCTTCTTCTAGAATACCCACTACCAACACGCCTATGCTCGTGCTTCCCATGTCAAAAAATCCTGCAAAACGCGCTCCATTTTTGTAGTAAACATTTGAATCTCCAAGAGTTATCTCAATAACTCTATCGCCCATCAAACCGATATTTGCAACATTCAATTTGGAATTGACGGGAATTTTTACTTTGGCGAGTACGGCAATTTTCACCCATACGCATGAATCCGTCAATGCAAATTCCTTTACATTACCCCTTTTCAATCCATTCACATTAACGGCATCATCAATTTTCAAATTACCTATTTCGTTAAAAGCTATGAGATAATAATTTCGGGTGTGCCAGGGGCTGTTGGGATGCAAAAAGAACCATAGAGAAGTTGGGAGTAAAATTATAGATGCTATAACAGAATAAAATATCCAAGGTGGGCTTTTAGATAATCTTTTTATTCTTTGCCTTTTTGCCCATATCCTAAAGAGAATTATTGGATATTGCCACCAATAATTATTTCTATTTGTACGCATTATTTTTTATTCCCCATTTTTTGCCTTATTTGGGCAAGCAGAATATCATTTATATTTTTAGAGCTGTTTAACCCTTCTTTCTTTAATAAATGATCCAAAGCCACGACTTCAGCTATAACGGCTATATTTTTACCCGGCAAAATAGGAATTACAACATGAGGAATATCAAGGTCAAGAACCCTGTTGGTAATGGTATCCAATCCTGTACGATTGTATTGTTCCGAGTACTCCCATTTTTGAAGTTCCAAAATAATATCCAGCCGTTTTTCATTTCTAACCGATTTTATACCAAACATTGAGCGTACATCCACAATGCCAATGCCTCTGATTTCAATATAATTGTTGAAACCGGGTTTTCCTGTTCCAAAAATAAAATCTCCAATACGCCTTAAATCTATGGCATCGTCGGAAATTAAGCAATGCCCACGTTCAACTAAATCCAAAACGCATTCAGATTTTCCAATTCCGGACTCTCCTATGAATAAAACACCAGCTCCAAAAATATCTATCATGCTTCCGTGTAAAAAGATTTTACGTGCAAAGTAATTTTCCAAATGCCTTTGCAAAGGTCTTGCAAAATTTATCGTTGGCAGTTCTGTCACAATAAGAGATGAACCTACTGTCGTGCACATATCTATAAATTCTTTATGAGGTTCCAATCCATGCGTTAAAATCCAAAGCGGAGATTTATATTCTGCGAGCCGTGAAAAAATGAGCTTTCTTTGCTCTTCGCCAACAGATTCTAAATAATTCCATTCCGTATGCCCTAAAAGCTGTATATGTTCGTATGCATAGTCTCCAAAAAAACCAGTTAGAGCAAGACCGGGGCGGTGCAGGTCCACGCCTGTTATTTTTGAATCAAAAAATTTGTTTTTTAATGAAAACTTGAGCTCAGCTCCATGTAATTTTAGCAGGTCATTAACGCTAAAATATTTATGCGTTTGCTCTTGGATTTGTGACAAGTCGCGGTAATTCATTTTGCTACCTCGTTTGCTTTTTTAAATTGTTTTGAAAGTCCCAATTCATTAAAAACCGATGCGCTTCTCGTAGCGTAATCTTTATCGCCGGTTATCTCTGCTAAACGCAGCAAGATTATCGCCGATATAAAATACTGTTTTTTTTCAATGGAAATTTGCAGGGCATCTTCATAAAGTTTCGTTGAATTTTCACCATTTAAATCAGCAACCTTTGCTTTGTAAAAAGCCAACTGCCCCGGAGAGTCGCACTTGCTTATCTGTTTTAAATAGGAATTGGCTTCGTCTGTTTTTCTGCTGCCAGCAGCAGCTATGGCGGCTTCTCCCGAAAATACCGCAGAGGCTTTTTTGAATGAATGTCTGTTTGCAATTTCAAAGGCTTGTTTGTATTCACCCTGCAAGTTGTAAAATTCCATATATGCTTTGTAAAAATTTTCCTCGCTCTTTTCATCTAGAGCATTAATGCGTACCAAATCAAAAAGTTTTTTCGCCTCTTCGTATTCCATTGCATAAGTTGCGAGTGTTGCCATTGCTGTTAAAATCCTCCCTTCAGATACAAGGTCTGCTTCCTTGCGGGCTTCGTTCAGAGCAGATTCGTATTGACCGTAAGCTGCTCCATAACGCCCTTGTGAAAAATATTTTTTTGCCTGATAAGCATAATCGCCAGAAGCAGCGAAGGTTGTCTGAACCCCGATACCCCCAATTAATAGGATTAACAGAATTTTCACCATGCGTCCTCCAGAAGCGGGATGGAATCTTTTTGCGGAATTTTGTTGCGTATAAACCAGAATTTTGACATTCCTCCTATAAAATCGTCCGCTTTGTTTATAGCTTGCGAACCGTCTGTAATCAGGCTACCGATGTGGTGTACGGTGGTGTCCAGCGAATTGATTAAAGTACCTGCTCTGTCCGTTAGATTATCCAAATTTCCCATTAAACCCATAACTTTTGAAGACAGCGTATCTGCAAAAAACATGGCTGCCGGCATACCATCATTTATGTTTTTAAATATGTTGTTGACATTGCCTATCAATCTGTCTGTGCCACCGAGTAATTTATTCAGGCTGACAGTTGCGGTATCCAGACGGTTATATAAAATGCGAGAGCCGAGCAACATTCCAACGGTGGTATTTGTATCTCTAATCAAGTCCAGAAGAGAATCTACCGCTGTAACCAAATTGCCGATGTTGTTTACAAGTTCATTAGCTGTTTTCAAAACGGTTTCAATGTCTTGTGCAGTACCTGCTTTTAAAAATTCTCTTTCCTCTAAAATTCTGCCGCCTTTTTGCGAAATGTCAATATTTACAACTCGCTCGGAAATTATGTTTTGGTCACGCGTGGCATATAGAACAGATTCATCGGTAATATGTTTCTTATATTGAGCATCGATGACTAGCGTTAGTCTCACAAAACCTGTGTTGATAAGGTTAATATCTCCAATGTTTCCTACACCAACGCCGTTTATCTGCACGATTGTGCCCTTATGAAGACCTTGTCCAGAAATCATATCGCAATAAAGGCTATATTCATTTTTCCCTAAAAAACCACCTTGTTGCAACCATTTAATCGCGATAATAGCCAAAATACATATTAAAACAGCAAGCACAGCTCCAACCATCATGCCAGAAAGCTCAGACCAATTTATATGACGTAATGTTTTAAACATCCAAAATTTAATCTAGAAATTTCTAACTTCTTCTTGTGCCTGTTGATTCCGCTTTCAGTTATCCATATTTGGCGAAACTTATAGCATTTATAATAACCCCGCAAAATTCCTTTGAAGCTGCTTGGATTTCTGCGCTTGAAGGTAAATTCGGGATTTTAGAACATAGGGGAGAATTTTTTCCTTTTTGCAAAACCGATTATTACAAGGCGGAGATGGGAGAAAATTTGCATAGGTGCGTAGTTTCTTTTAGCGGGTTGGTGGAGCCAGAAGATATAGGTACATACAAGGTTAAATCCATTGAATTGGAAAACAGTTTGAAAAACAAAGCTGGATGCCGCACATTGAATATAGATACGGGTTATATGGATTCCGACAAAATAGTTCTTCCTTCAACAAAGCGCGGACCATTTAAACTCTATGCTGGCGATGGGATTTGGCTGGACATGATTTTGACTTACGCAAAAGGGAATTTTAAGCCAACGGAGTGGGCTTTTGCGGATTTTAAGGAAAATCCTTACAAGCGAGATTTATTGATAATAAGAGAAAAGTATAAGAAGGCATTGCATGGAAAAACATAGATTGAAGCCCAGTAGGCAAAGCCTGGACATATTGCTCCGCCGTCACGGTATTGAATTGAAAAAGGAAACTTTGGATAAGCTATGGCTCTTTCACGGTTTGCTCAGGGAGAATAATAAAGACCAAGATTTGACTCGCCTGAACGCTTTTGAAACCATAGTGGAGCGTCATTATGCGGACTGCATGATAATAAATTCCTTTGTTAAAAAGTGGCCCGATAAGATGCTGGACATAGGTTCTGGCGCGGGTTTCCCCGGCATACCGCTAAAATTGACGAATCCGCAAATAAATCTGATTTTATGCGAGCCGCGTCCCAATAGGATTAATTTTTTGGAAATGGCTATAAGAGAACTCAATTTGCAGGGCATAAGCGTTTTTGGGCATAAGGTTACGAGTTCTTCCATGAAGGAGCCTGTTGGCGGCGTTATTTGCCGTGCTTTTGGCAGCATTGCGGAAACATTGCCTCGTTTGGGCAGTTGTTTAAAAAAAGGCGGGAAAGTCTATTTTATGAAGGGTCCTGCGGTTAAAGAGGAATTGCGCGGCTTTAAATCCGATGAGTATAAAATTTTGGAAACGCATTTTTATACTATACCAAATAGCGTTCAGCAAAGAGCTTTGGTAGTTTTGGAGCGGGGGTGAAGACGGATACACCTACAACCACACTCGTTCACTTCCAAAGTCTTCATTCTCTTCTAGCTTTCTCCACCGAATTACATATCCTCAAAACAAGGTTCTCCTTCTATAAACTCCGCCGGAAGGCCTAATTTTGAAAAATATTTGCACATCGCCATACAAGCAAACTTCTCTGACGAATAATGAGTGCCGCCAATTATGTTTATTTGATTTTTTTGTTCAAGAGTATGCACTTCCGCAGAAATTTCAGATTTTA
>Ga0268262_10002324_pt1 | contig 22185 bp, 20 predicted proteins | sample TergutNc150P3_FD_190354 | JGI IMG/M metagenome (GOLD analysis project Ga0268262, IMG submission 190354) | Nasutitermes corniger P3 segment gut microbial community from laboratory colony in Florida, USA - Nc150 P3 (SPAdes) (version 2) | ecosystem: Host-associated > Arthropoda: Insects >... | reverse complement strand
GGCGATTACTTTGGCGATTGCCGTACCCCACGCGCCCGCGCCTAAAACCGCTATTTGAGCGTTCATATCATGATATTATGACTTATTTTAACCATTTACTCAATCGGCTCTTGCGCGGTTGTTTCCGTCGTGTTAATCTTAAAATATGAGGGGTTTGGCGAAACTGTCGGTTTTATTTTCTGTAACTTTTCTCATATTTTTTCTGGTGTCGGCCGGCATCCGGTTTTTAGGCTTGCGGGTCGAATGGGCGCAAAACCTTCCGCCAAAGCCCGAAACTACCTTATCCCTGCTTGTTTCCGCCATGCATTGGGCTTTATCGCTGACCATGCATTTGACCATTCTTCTGTCTTTAAGCTACGGCGCAAGAAGAAAATACTTCGCGCCCATGGTGTTAATTTGTGTAACGGTACTTTCATTGGTATTTCACTTAGGCGTTTCTTCAGCTTTGAATCAGCTGCAAAATGTGCCGTCCGCAATTACTCCCGTAAAGCAGGCCGGGGAAAACGGGCTGATTCTTTCCAATAATCTAAACAGAAACGAGACAGCTGTTATTCTTTTAAGAGGCCCTATGGAACCGCTTGGCCCCAGAGTAACCGCGATACCGGATCAGCCGTTACAATATGTTGAATCTTCGCAGAATACAAGGCTTGATCTGCCCCCTATTCCTTTTGGAGACGATACTCCCTGGTTTTTAAGAAGCGTTTCCATCGACTTAAGGCTCAGCGAGGCGCAGATTTTCAAGCGTTTCAAGGAAGGGCTTCATTCATATTTTATATATGTCATCGCGCTGATTTTTCTTTTAAGTTCATTGGGTTTTGCGATTAAATTCAGCGTATGGCCGTTAGCCGATCTGTTTTTGGGCGCTCTTGCCTTTCGCGGTATTCTTGCCATAGAAACTTTTGTGAATACTCCGGAAATGCAGGAAATTATCGGATCATTTTTAGGAAACAAATTTCCCGTTACAATGGCGGTTCCGGCGGCTTTTTTCACTTTCGGCGTACTGATAAATGTATACGCGATTTTAGTCTATATAATTAGAAGGCGGAATACAGATGACATATAACAGTAAAACACATTCGCCGCTTTGGATTTTTGTCGTTTATATGCTTGCTTCCTGCGCCGTAATTATGATTTTTCGGTTTGCTTTTCCCGGCTCTCCCGCGCCCGTATTGATTTTTTCCCGTAACTGGCGCTTGCTGCATGGCGCGCTTGAATTGTTTAATTTGTTTCCTGCTTTGGTTTTTTCCTCGCTGGTGCTTCCTTTCGGGATTGTATCTTTTGAGGAAGATTATCCCAGTTTTTCACAAATATTTTTTAAACGGTTAATTTCTTCGGTATTAATTGCTATTTTTGCGGCTGTTCTTTATGGCGCGATTTTCTTTTTCGCGTATCCCATGCTTAAAAATTACGAAGGCAACTTGCGCTACAAGGGGGATATGTACCATCTTGCTAAAGAAAACGCACGCCTTAAATGCAAGACCGGCGATTGGGTAGAGGCGTCTCAGTTTATTGCCGTTTGCGATCAGGTCTGGAAAAACAGCCCGGAATTATCCGAAGTAAGAACCGAGATTGAAATGCATCTTTTCCAGGTGTACCTAGCGGATCTTGAGGGAAGAGAAAAAGCGCGCGCCGGTTTGGCAAGGGAGTGGCGCGGCGCGGAAATTAAACCGCTGTCCGGAAGTAATCAGCCATTAGACGCCGTAAGCGCTCTTGCCTTATGTAATACCGCGTTTGCCGAAAGGCGTTTTTTTGACGCGCACTGGCTTGCTGTTCTTGCCGGACGGCTTGCGTTGGACGGAAGCCCGGAATCTGCGGCCGCCGCGCGCCTTGCGACCGCCGCGTGGAATCAAATTGAATCCCAGGCGCCAAGCGAAAGGGAAAACCATATGCATTCCCTGTATCAATTAAAACTTTCCGGTTATCAGGAAATGAACAACAGCGACTGGATAGCCGCTTATTATATATTTATGGAATTATTGGAATCAACACCCGATGATCCGGACGCCAAAAAATTTCTTGCCGCATGTGAGAACGGTTTGAAGGATTATACGTTTTTTATTGACGAGATGCATGTAACAATCGGAGAAATATTAACAGGCGCGTTATTTTCCCTGCCGACTCAATCCGGCAGGGCAGTGATGCGTTTTTCCAATCTTTCCACATCGGCGGATTTTGCTTACGGCATGGGATTGGAATATATTGAGTTCGACGTATTTTCCCGCCCCTATTTAAGCATCAGGGCGCCTTACGCGAAACTTCTGCCTGTTACCATGGGCGGGAAAGACAAGATAATGGTTATTACTCACACCCTGGACCGTTATAATAAAGATATAAGCTGGGATAGCGAGTGGCTTCTGGGCAATAAAAATATGGCTGTTATTATGCTGGATATTAGTTTTGAGGATTTCCTGCTCTTATCCACCGTGCGCAGAGGCCTTTCAACCCTTCAGGTAGACGAGCTCTTCACCGCGTCCAAAAAACTCGGCTCGCTGGGATATGTCTCGCAGATATTTGAAGCCGAGATATTGAACCGGATAAGTTCCACGGTCTTTTTCCTGCCTATGGCGATCTTCGTTATAGTTATAGGCTGGCGTTACAGAACGAAAAAAAGGCCGAGATATTTTTTCTTCCTGCTCCTTCCCGTTCTGCCCATTGTTTTCAGCGGCTTTGTTTTCTTTTACCGGAATTTATTAAACACGGTGGGCATTTGGCTTGTTATCAGTCTTGGCTTTGCGGCGGCTCTTACAATCATTATTGTCGCTCTTGCGGTTATTTTGTTTATTTCTTTGATAACACTTGCCGCTCAGCATGGATAGTAGTTTGTAACATTAAAATTTTTTAGAAGAATTTACCACGAACCACACGAACCACACGAACAGATAAGCGTATAAACTTTAAATCTATGCGAATTAACATTAAAAAGTTTTTAATGTTACAATGTAACGCCTTTTTCCAGTTCTAGTAACAGTTTCTTTAATTTAAGTCCTCCGCCGTAGCCGATTAGGCTTCCGTCATGGCCGATTACCCTGTGGCAGGGGACTATAATCGCGATTGGGTTACGGTTGTTCGCCATGCCTACGGCGCGGCAGGCTTTGGGTTTGCCGATCATCGCGGCTAATTTTCCGTAACTGATGGTTTTTCCGTAGGGGATTTTTTTTAGCGCGTTCCATACCTTCATTTGAAAGTCCGTACCATTCATAGTTAGCAGAAGGTTAAAACTTTTTAGTTTACCCTTAAAATACTCGCCGAACTGCAAAGCCGCTTTTTTTATCAACTGAGTTTCCTTTTTTTCATAACCATTAGGCGTGTTGACGGCATTTAAGAAAACATTGCAAATTGCGGTTCTGCCAGCGGTCTTATCGCTGCCACTATCTTCCGCTATTCCCAATTTTAAGACGAATTTTTTACTAATTTGATATTTGTAAAAATATATGTTTTTCATAAATTAATTGTAACATATTTATTGGTTTATGGATAATAAATTATTCTGTTGAAAGAATTTTAACTAATAAGTTCCCATTAATATTTCTATTATTTCTTCTTCGTCTGCAAATACCCCAAGAGAACGAAGTTTAGAAAAGCTTTGCAGAAAACCGTAACGGGCATTGATAAGGTTGTTACGGCTGGTGATTAGCAAGGTTGAAGCGTCGTTAAGTTCGGTGATGGAACTTTGCGAAAGACGGTAACGTTCCATAACAAACTCAAAATGTTTTTCTGAATACGCAAGGGAAAGATTAGTGTTTATTATTGACCCGGCGTATGCAAATAAATTTAGCAGGGCGCTTTGCAAATCTGTTTCCAGATTAACTTCCGCGCTTATATAATCCAAAGCTGCCGAATTAAGGACGATTTTGCTTTTTTCTACATTATTTGCTATTACCCAATAATCAATTGGGATTGTTAAATTCAGAGATAACTTTCCGCCTGACATTTCCATACCGTTATTTTGTGAATAATTAAGTCCTGTTGAAAATGACGCGCTTAAACCGGGAGAATAACCGCGCTGAGTCATGGTTAAATTATTTTCCGCCCTTTGGTTGGCAAGTCCGGCTTTTGCAAGCGAAGGGTTTGAAGAAACAATAGATTTCCAAAATTCACCGAATAATAAATCAGCCTCCCTGTCGGAAATGTTACCAAGACGTAAAATAATATCCTCATATCCTGTAAAATTAATTTGCTGTAGTTCGGGAAGCTCATTTAATCCGATAAGCGATTTAAGTTTCATTATGTTTAGAGTAAGGTTTCGCCTCGCTTGATTTCGGGAATTCTCACGCGCCTCTTTATCAGCTATTGCCTTGAGATAATCGCCTTGATTTATTATTCCGCTTGCATGTCTTACTTCCGCAATAGAAAGGCTTGTAAGCGCTGTTTTCAAAGATGATTCTTCCGCTTCCAATACGGCCATAGCTCCAAGTACGGCGTAATAAGCATTATCAGCGAAATCAAGCACGTTGAAATATTCAGCCTGCGCGTCTTTTCTTGCGCTTTCGGAAGCGATTTCATTTATCGCTTTTTGGATAAGCGTCTTGCCGCCTTCAAAGATTTTCTGAGAAACGCTGAAATTTAAGCCTGAATTGAATGTATCAAAAGGATTCTCAACAGGAGCGGAATTTTGCGCATTCCACAAATTCATCGAAGCGTTTGCTCCCAGAGATAATGACGGTAAAGTTGAATAAATACGAGATCGTTCATCAAGTATTGTTCCCGTAATAGCCAAATTGTATTTTGCCAGGCTTCGTGAATTTGCCAAAGCAAGCGTCCGTACTTGTTCAAGATTGAGCGTTTGAGCAAAAACCCCAAATCCCGCCAGTAAAATTAAACTAAATAATAACACAGTTTTCTTCATATAATCACACTCCATTACTCATTGCTAATTGCTCATTGTTAATTGCTATTCATATCTAAGCGCATCAATCGGATACAAACGCGCGGCTTTTAATGCGGGATAATACCCAAAAATTACTCCAACAAGAGCGGCAAAAATAGCTGAAATCGCAACAATCAACGGGTTAATTGCCGTTGGTATGTTTATTGCCCCAAGTATGCGGCAGGCAAGAAAAGCCATTCCTATACCAAGCAAACCTCCCATAAGGCTTAAGATCACCGATTCTGTCAGGAACTGAAAAAGAATGTCGAGTTTGCGGCCGCCTATTGCCATTCTTATGCCAATCTCACGGGTGCGCTCGGTTACCGAGACCAGCATAATGTTCATAATGCCGATACCGCCTACAAGCAGTGACACTCCTGCAATCGCGGCAAGAAGCGTTGTTAATGTTTTAGATGTTGCGGACGCCATGTCTATCATGTCAGCCTGATTCATAATGTCGAAATCCGCGTTTGCTTCATCGGCAATTCTTCTGGATTCGCAGAGAATAGATTTTATTTCTTTTTGAGCAGCGTCCATAAATTCCTTACTTATTACACTTATTACAAGCATGTTGATATTTTGGGTATTATTCAGTCTGGTCATTGCGGTATCCAGCGGAATCATAATAACATCGTCTTGATCACCGCCGCCTATAGCCGCTCCCTTGCATTCCAAAAGTCCGATTACAGTAAAATAATTTGTCCCTATTCGTATTTTCTGAGACAGCGCGCTTTCAGCGTCGTTAAACAGTTTTTTTGCCGTAGTGCGCCCCATAACCGCCGTCATGCTGCGGTTTCTTAAATCCTCATCATTAAAAAATATTCCCGCGTTTACCATGTAATTCCGCGCGGCGGCAAAATCAGGTTCAACGCCCATGATTGAAACTTGCGCATTACCTTCGCCGCTGATAACATTGGCGTTTGTATTTACAACGCCGGAAACAACTGCGGCAAAATTTGATTCGTCTCTGATCTTTTGAATATCCTTTTTGGTAAAAGCGCTGAAACGCATTTGCACACCCTGTCCGCTGCGGTTAACCTGCCGTTTCGGCATTACCTGAAGCAGGTTTGTTCCCATTGAAGTAATCTTTGATTCTATTGCATGTTGTGAACCTTCGCCCAGGGCTACCATGATAATTACCGAACCAACGCCGATAATGACACCTAATGATGTTAAAAGGCTTCTCATGCGGTTACGGAAAATTGACCGTAAGCATGTTTGTAATAATTGCGCTGTATTCATGCTGCCTCCGTCGACAACAAAGCATGATTTTTCTTCCACTGTTCAAGATCGGCAAACGCATTACATCTGTCTTTTACAGTTTTGTCCGCGACAAGCTCGCCGTCCCGCAGAGTGATAATTCGGCGTGTGTAGGCGGCCAGTTCAGGTTCATGCGTTACCATGATTATTGTTTTTCCCTGTCTGTTTAGTTCCTGAAAGAGCCCCATTATTTCAAGCGTCATTCCTGTATCAAGATTGCCTGTAGGTTCATCCGCGAGAATGAACGCCGGATCGTTTACCATTGCCCGCGCAATGGCTACTCTTTGCTGCTGTCCGCCTGAAAGCTGAGACGGAAAATGATCCATACGTTTTTCCAGCCCTACGTCTTTTAACGCCGTTATCGCGCGTTCTTTGCGTAATTGGGCGTTCATTATTTTTTCAGTCCTCCCGCGGCGGCGGTAAAAAAGGGGAAGTTCAACATTTTCAAGAGCGGTAGTCCGCGCCAATAAATTAAAGGATTGAAAAACAAAACCGATTTTACGGTTTCTTATGTAAGCGAAAGTATCTGAATTTGATTTTGAAGTTTCAATACCGTCCAGCGTGTATGTTCCCGCGCTTGGTTTATCAAGGCAGCCCAGAATATTCATCAGGGTTGATTTGCCTGAGCCGGAAGGCCCCATAACAGAAATAAACTCACCTTCTTCGGCTGAAAAATCTACTCCGCGCAAAGCGCGGACTACTATTGTCTCCATTTCATTTTTTGAATTTGACCCCTGTTTGCTTTCCATGCGGTATTCTCTCTTAATTCCGCGCATATCAATAACAGACATTATATTTTCTCCTTTAATATCACTTGTTTGCTTTCAAGTTCATCTGAGGCGCGAATTTCGGTATAAGAGCCTGAGGAGATACCTGTTTGTACCTGCATAACGTCTAGATTGCCTTCATTGTTGATATACCACAGGTTACGTATAATGACTCTGGGAACACCGCTTCTGCCTTGTCCCTGTCCTTGCCTTCCTCCTCCAGGATTAAATTGCCTGCCTGCCATCATGTTTGCGTTTTGTCCGCCAGTCATTAAATCGGTTAATCCTGTATTCGTGGTTAAACTGACATTCTGCGCTTTTGACTGTTCTCTTGCCGATAAAGCGGCTTGACGCTGTCCTTCGTTCATGTTTTCCAGGCTTGCGTTAAATATCATGTCCGCAATAACTTCATCACTCAAATTAGTAGGCTGGTAACGCAAAGCGGCGTTAGACACCATAAGCAAGTTGTCGCCGCTCTCCACAATGAATTCAACCGCGCAGGTCATTCCGGCAAGCAGAGTACCCCTGACATTTTCAACCATGATAATGACCGTGTATGATACCACGTTATTCGACACTACCGGAACCATGCGTACAGCCTCTACCGTTCCGTTAAAAGTACGTCCCGGTATGCTTTCCAAAGTAAAACGCACATTCTGTCCTTTCTGAATATATGTTATATCCAACTCCCCAACCATAGCTTCGATCTGCATTTCTCTTAAATTTTCCGCAAGAGTAAAAATATAATATGAATTGTTGCTGGAACTGTCTACAACGGTGTCGCCTATATTTATCCTGCGGTCAAGCACGATACCGTTAATGGGAGATTTAATATAGGCGTATTGGTTGATCTCGGTATCAATGCTTTTCAGATTTGACAGGGCAACGGCTAGATCAGCCGCCTGATTATCTAAAACGGTTTTAGTTGATTTAAGTTCATACGCGGAAATAAGGTTTTTTTCCGCAAGAGCCGTCTGACTTTGATAATTTAGAAGCTGCAATTCATAATTTGCGCGGGCTTTGATTACCGCGGCGTTCTGCTGTTCGCGCTTTATCTTAAGCATATCTGTATTCAGTTCGGCAAGTATATCTCCCTTACGAACCGGATCATTATAATCAACATAAATCTTTTCTACCTTGCCGCTCATCTGAGGCAGCACTTTAACTGTTGATACGGGATTTAGCGTACCTGACGCTGAAATTGTACGCTCAAGCGTACCTCGGCGTATATTGGTAAACTCATAAGAAACCGCATGAGATTTTTTGGTTGAACACGCGGTAATTGAAACGACTGAAAAAAGAAGAATAATTAATGATTTACATAAATTTCTTTTCATTCTCTGATACCTCAATTTGTTAAGAAACCGCTGATTTACTTTGATTTTCAATCAGCGGTTCGCTAATGGAAACTAACGTCTCCCTGTGCGGGAACCCGTACCTGTACTCGTACCTTTGCCATTTCGCCCATTTGTCATGTTGGCGGTATCCGGCGAGCCTACCTCGTAAGTTTTTCCGTTCAATGTAAGTTTTACGGCGCGGAATAACCTGTCCTTTTGACCTTCAATTGTCGGAGCCGCGGCAAAACCGTCAATTGAAACCTGTGCGCCTTCTTTGAGTCCGTCAATAAAGCCGACAAAGCGTTCAAGCCCTCTGACGTAATAGATGATATTTCCGCTGATAACGGAAATTCTTCCGTTACTTAACCCAAGCGTTCCCTTAATATTGGTTGTAGGGGTGTTTGACTGGGCAAAAATACTGCCGCAGATAATGGCAGTAAACAGACACAGAAGCACTATTTTTTTCATAGTACCCTCCTTAAAATAAATTCTTCTCAAGCCAACGGCTTGTTTTTTACCAATAAAACTTGCTCTTACTGATATAATTAGAACAAATTTTTGCCCTGGCATGGTGAAAATGGGGTGATTTATTTCTGAATTTTAGCTGAATTTTTTATACTAAATAAATGTTAATTTGTACTTTTTTCGTGAAGTTTAATCTCAAACCAGAATGTGCTTCCTTTTCCGTTTTCAGATACAACGCCGTATTGGGCGCCGTGTTTGCTGATAATTTTCTTTACGATTGAAAGCCCCAAGCCTGAGCCTGTAACGGCCCGTTTGTGCGATTTCCCGCTCTTGAAATACCTGTCCCAAATAAACGGCAAGTCAGCCTCGGCGATTCCTTCGCCGCAGTCAATAACGCTTATTCGCGCGCGATTATCGATAATTGCCTGCTCTACCGATATTTTTCTGCTTTTATCTGAATAATTTACCGCATTGATAAGCAGATTGTAAAACGCCCTGTTAATTTTTACCTTATCAGCGTCAACATATACATCGCCGTTATGGGAAAAAGTAATTTCAAATCCTTCTTTTTTCAATAATTTTTCCATTATTTCTATCGTTTCTGAAATATCCTGAGTAAGATTGTAATGCGAAATATTAAGCTGTTCCATTTCGTTTTCCAGTTTCGATATATCCAATATATCGTTGACAAGGGTAGTCAGCCGCTTTGTTTCGTCCATTATAGTTTGTGTCTGCTCAGGCTTAATTTCATCGGGAAAATCACGCATCATTTCCGCATAGCTGTAAATCAGGGAAAGCGGCGTTCGTAAATCATGCGACACATTAGCCAATAATTCGCGCCGCAGGCTTTCAACACGGCTCAATTCTAAAGCCGCCGTATTCAATGTGTCGGACAATGCGACAATTTCGTAAAATCCTTTTCCATTAAAGCGCGTATCATAGTTTCCGTTGGCAAGCGTCATTGCGCTCTGGCTGATTTCCTCAATGGGTTTGGATACTTTCTTTGCGATAATGATTGCTAAAATTACAGAAAGAAATAAAATAATACAGGAAATAAAATATAACTGATAACGCAGCGTAGTTACAGTAGCGTTTACAGGAGAGATTACAGCGCGAATAATGACCGCATACTGTTCGCCCTGTCTGTTATCCGCCAATTTTACATATATCAGAGATTGTATTGGCGGGCGTATTCTGTTCGGTGTTCTGTTGTTTCTTGCTCTTTCATTTTCCCTGTTGTTTCTGATACGTTCTTCCGGCGCTGAAGATATATACTCATAAATCTCGCCGCCGTTGTTCCGCGCTTTTGTTATTAGCGCCGAATTCTCTTCTGCCCGCCGTCTGTTATCCGACGGAAAAATCCGCGTCTGACTCCTTCCATTTTGAACCTCAACCGAACTTGTAGGGCGAAGATTCCCCTCTAGATCGGTAATATTAACTATAATATTGTTGTTCTCTGAAATATCCGCTATAATTTCACTTATATTTTCACTCGCTATATTGTTAATAATTACAGCCGCATTGCGCCTTATTTCCGTAACTTTTATTTTTTTATAAAATGTGTCCAAAAGTACAGTTTGAAATAACCACAAAACAATAAGCAATAGCGCGGAAAAACCAAGCAGAAAGGCAAAAATTTTCCATTTTAACCGTAATTGATTTAAGTTCATAAATTTACCCCTCGAATCTGTAACCATGCCCGCGCAAGGTTGTAATCAATCCGGCATATTGTCCCATCGCTTTCCGCAATAATTTCATGTGCGTGTCAAGCGTCCTTACATCGTCAAGATTTTTATAGCCCCATACTTCTGTCAGTATTTTCTCACGGGGCACGGCAGTGTTCCTGTTCCGAATTAAATAAAACAGTAAATCGTATAATTTGGGCGCAAATTCCGCCTGTTTACCGTCAATTAATATTTTATAAGCGGTCATATCGGCTGAAAATCCGTCTTTTGTAAATATTTCATGCTTGTCGTTATTTGGGGTAACTTTATCTCTCCGTCTGAGTATGGCGGCAATTCTCATCATTATTTCTTTGGAAGAAAAAGGTTTTACAACATAATCGTCTACTCCGTATTCGAAGCCTAAAACCTTGTCGTATTCTTCGCCTCTGGCTGAGAGCATTATTATGGGTACGTCAGACGTTTTTCGTATTTCTTTTACTGCCGAAAAACCGTCTAATTCAGGCATCATTATATCCATAATAATAATATCAAATTGTACTTTTTTGCAGGCTTCTATCGCTTCTATACCGTTACCTGCCTCTGCAGTTTCATGTCCGTCAAACTGCGCGTATCTTTTTAAAACGGCGCGCAGTCCGGGTTCATCGTCGCATATTAGAATTTTTGCCATTGATTTACCATTATACCTGTTTTTATTATATATCACATTTTAATTATGAGTAAGTTGAAAATATCGCTCCCCCGTCTTGACAAAATCACCCTTTTTCAGCAGACTCTAACAAGGGCGTTAAATGGGCGATTCTGCTTATCTGATATTGGAAAATGGTGCGATTTTTGAAGGTAAATTCTTTGGCGCACATGGCAATATTACAGGTGAAATCGTTTTTACTACCGGCATGACCGGCTATCTGGAAACCCTTACCGATCAAAGTTATTACGGACAAATCGTTCTTCAAACATTCCCCCTTATCGGCAACTATGGGGTTATCCCCCCCGATTTTGAAAGCGACGGTGTTGGGGCAAGAGCGTACATAGTAAAACATCCATGTTCCAGCCCGTCCAATTTCCGCAGTGAAAACGCACTTGGCGCTTTTTTGAAGGAGCGCGGTATTATCGGGATGTACGGTATAGACACGCGCGCCCTTACAAAAATTATCCGAAATAACGGAGTCATGAACGGTAAAATCTGCGCCTCCGAGCCGACGGAAAAAGACCGCGCCGAGGCTAAAGCCTATTCAATCATTAATCCGATAAAAACTGTTTCTTCGAAGAAAGTTACTAAAGTGCCTCCCGCCGAAAACGCCAAAGGCGGCATTCAACGCCGCGTCGCGCTTTTGGACTTTGGCGCGAAGCGCGGGATAGCGGCCGCCCTTTCTGCGCGGAATTGCGAAGTGTGGATATTCCCGAGCGATACTCCCGCGAAGGAAATTTTGAAAATGCAGCCGGACGGCGTAATGTTAAGCAACGGGCCCGGCGACCCCGCGGATCCTGGGAACAAAGGCATAGTTGAGACAATACGAGCGCTTGAAAAAAGCGGCATAACAATTTTCGGCATCTGCATGGGGCATCAGCTTCTCGCGTGCGCTAAGGGGTATTTAACCAGAAAGTTAAAGTTCGGACACAGGGGAGCCAATCAGCCGGTCAAGGAAACGAAAACAGGGCAGGTGTACATCACAAGCCAAAACCACGGCTATGAAGTAATAGCGGACGACAGCTCTTTTATCAATGTCAACGACGGCTCGTGCGAGGGGATGGACTACGGCAATTCGTTCTCGGTGCAGTTCCACCCCGAAGCGCGCGGCGGGCCGCTGGACACGTCGTTTTTATTCGAGCGATTTTTAGAAAGGATGGCGGCAAATGCCTCTCGATAAAAACATTAAAAAAGTTTTGGTAATCGGCTCCGGCCCCATTGTTATAGGGCAGGCCGCCGAATTTGACTACGCCGGAACCCAGGCTTGCCGCGTGCTGAGGGAAGACGGGATCGAAATCGTTCTTGTCAATTCAAATCCCGCCACAATAATGACAGACAAAAATATCGCTGATAAAATTTATATTGAGCCTTTAACTCTTCTTACCGTAAAACGCATTATTAAAAAAGAACGCCCCGACAGTATTTTGTCCGGGCTTGGCGGGCAGACGGGGCTGACCCTGTGCATGCAGTTAGCCCGCGACGGTTTCCTTGATAAAATGAACGTGCGCCTGCTTGGTTCTTCGCCTCAGACGATTGACAAGGCCGAAGACAGAAAAATTTTTAAAGAAACGATGGAAGCCATAGGGCAGCCTGTGGTTCCCTCCGTCATCGCGACCGATGTTGAAACGGCGGTTACGTTCGCGAATGAGCTTGGCTATCCCGTAATTGTACGCCCCGCTTTCACGCTCGGCGGCACAGGCGGCGGCAACGCCGTGGACGAAGATCGTCTGCGCGAGATAACGGCTAACGGCCTCGCGCTATCGCCCATCCATCAGGTGTTGATAGAAAAATCAATCGCCGGCTGGAAAGAAATTGAGTTTGAAGTAATGCGCGACCGCGCCGGCAATGTAATCACAGTCTGTTCAATGGAAAACTTCGATCCTGTCGGCATACACACAGGCGACAGTATTGTTATCGCTCCTGCCGTCACTCTTGCGGACAAGGAGTACCAGATGCTGCGCTCCGCCTCGCTTGACATCATCAAGGCGCTTGAAGTGGAGGGCGGCTGTAACGTCCAGCTTGCGCTTGAGCCGAACAGTTTTGAGTACGCGGTTATCGAGGTTAACCCGCGCGTGTCGCGTTCATCCGCGCTGGCAAGCAAGGCGACAGGATACCCAATTGCGAAAGTGGCGACCAAGATCGCCATTGGCTACACCCTGGACGAAATTACCAATGCGGTTACGGGGACAACCTTCGCCGCCTTTGAGCCTACGTTAGATTATGTCGCGGTAAAATTTCCAAAGTGGCCCTTCGACAAATTTGTGTACGCCAGCAGGGATCTTGGAACACAGATGAAAGCGACGGGCGAAGTGATGTCAATCGCGGACACTTTTGAAGAGGCTATTATTAAAGCCGTGCGCGGCGCGGAGATTGGGCTTGCGAGCCTTGACCTTCCGCGTCTTGCCGCGAAAACGGACGCCGAAATTCGCAGCCTGCTGAAAACAGTCACCGATGAGCGGCTGTTTGTGCTGTACGAGGCGATCAAGCGCGGTATCAGCATAGACGAGCTTTATTCGATCACAAAAGTAGACCGCTGGTTTTTGCATGGATTAAAAAATATAAATAATCATCCGTCTTTGTATAATTCCCATTCGCCTTTGATTTATAAAATGGTAGACACCTGCGGCGGCGAATTTGAAGCAAAGACTCCGTACTTTTATTCGATTAAAAACGGTTTTGAAAACGAAGCTCTGCCTTTCATTCAAAAGAGCAGCAAGCTGAGGGTCGTAGTTCTCGGAAGCGGCCCGATACGGATAGGGCAGGGGATAGAGTTTGATTACGCCTGCGTTCACTGCGTGTGGACGCTAAGAAAGATGGGTTATGAAGTTATTGTAATCAACAATAACCCGGAGACCGTCTCAACGGATTTTGATACCGCGGACAGGCTTTACTTTGAGCCGCTTCACATTGACGACGTGATGAGCATTATCGAAACCGAAAAACCCATAGGCGTTATCGTCGCGTTCGGCGGAGGGACGGCAATCAAGCTGACAAAAAAACTTTACGACCGCGGCGTGAATATAATAGGTACCTGCGCCGAGAGCATTGATATTTGCGAAGACAGGGAACGCTTCGATAAACTTCTTGAGCAGCTGCATGTAAAACGCCCCAAAGGTTTCGGCGTTATGACGGAAGAGCAGGCGCTGGACGCCGCCGATAAACTCGGCTATCCGGTGCTTATGCGTCCGTCCTATGTGCTTGGCGGTCAGAACATGATAATCGCTTTCTCGCCCGAAGATATACGCGAATACATGGAGATAATCCTCCGTTCCAAACAGGAAAACCCCGTCCTCATCGACAAATATCTAAGCGGGCGCGAAATTGAAGTGGACGCGATTTGCGACGGCGTCGACACGCTGATCCCCGGCATCATGGAACATATTGAGCGTACTGGTATTCATTCCGGCGACAGTATCGCCGTTTATCCCGCTTTGAATATAGACGACGGCCTTGCAGGAAAAATTTATGAAATTACAAAAAAACTCTGTATGGCTTTAAATGTCCGCGGCCTTGTAAATATTCAGTATGTATATTATGAGAACGACATCTATGTAATTGAGGTAAACCCGCGCGCGTCACGGACGGTTCCGTATATCAGCAAAGTTACCGGCGTTCAGATGTGCGAGATTGCGACAAAGGTCAGCGTCGGGCAGACTCTTGCCTCTCTTGGCTATACGTCGGGGATAGCGAAAATGCCGCCCTATGTCGCGGTCAAAGTCCCCGTCTTTTCCTTTGAAAAGCTTGCCGGTCTTGACACTCACCTTGGCCCCGAGATGAAATCCACGGGCGAAGTTTTAGGGCTTGGCAAGAATCTTGAAGAAGCGCTTTTCAAAGGGCTTGTCGCCGCCGGCTATAAAATTTTAAGGGGCGGCGGCGTATTGATTACAGTCCGCGACGGCGATAAGGGCGAAATTGCCGGAGTAGCTGAAAAATTTACCAACTGCGGCTTTTCTCTGCACGCCACAAGGGGAACCGCCCGCTTCCTGGAAGGCAAAGGTTTTACCGTTCACGCGATAGACAAAATCTGCGACAACGACATGATTAACACAGAAACGCTTTTAGCAAGCGGAAAGATAAGCTACATCATTTCAACCTCGGAAAAAGGCAGAGACCCCGCGCTGGACGACGTGAAGCTGCGCAGAAAAGCCTGCTCCCTCGGCGTTCCGTGCCTGACTTCGATTGATACCGCAAACGCGCTCGCGGACTCTCTGCTTTCCGATTACAGCGAGATAAACACGGAGCTTGTAGACATAAACGATTTAAGGAGCGCCCGCGTACAGCTTCCGTTTACAAAGATGCACGGCTGCAGCAACGACTATATCTACATCAACTGTTTTGATTTGGAAATCAATTCTCCGGAATCGCTTTGCGTAATGCTTGCCAATCCGCACACAGGCGTCGGAAGCGAAGGGCTTGTGTTTATACTGCGCTCGTCCGTGGCCGACGCGAGAATGAGGCTTTTCAATCTTGACGGCAGCGAGGGCGGAATGGGCGGCAACGCGATTAGGTGCGTCGCGAAATATCTGTTTGACAACGGCATAGTAAAAAAACAAAAAATGCTGATAGAAACCCTAAGCGGCATCAGGGAACTTTTTCTTACAACAAGAAACGAAAAGGTATTGTCGGTAAAAGTAGACATGGGCCGCGCTGAACTGCACCCCGCAAAAATCCCTGTAAAACTTTCCGGCGAGAACGTAATCGCCAGATCGGTAAAAATAGGCGGAAAGGAACACAAGATCACCTGTGTTTCTATGGGCAACCCCCATGCCGTCGTTTTCTGCGAAAGAATCTCAAAACTCGACCTGCACGAAATCGGCCCCTTGTTTGAACACGACCCGCTGTTCCCGGAAAGAGTAAATACTGAATTTGTCGAAATCATGGACAGGAACCATCTTAAAATACGGGTATGGGAGCGCGGCAACGGGGAAACTCAAGCCTGCGGAACGGGAGCCTGCGCCTCCGCCGTTGCCGCCGTCCTGAACGGATACAGCGACAAGGGAACGGATATCAAAGTGCAGCTTCCCGGCGGGAATCTTATCATTAATTACACCGATGAAGCGGTTTACATGACGGGCGATTGCGTGAAAGTGTTTGACGGAGTCGTGGAGATTTAGTGTTACTCCTTCTTCTCTCCGTTAAAAGATTTATCTATATTTCTTTTTTGGATAAAATAATTAAGTCTGCTTAATGTCTTGTAGAGGTCATTAAGGTCGTCAAGTAACGAGAGATAAAGACTCACGTTATCTTCTTTTTTTGGTTTTGGAATATTATAGTTCTTGTCCGGTTCATATAACGCGGTTTTCCATGTACGGGGCTGTATTGTTTTGGCCATAATGATACTCTCCTTATGTGTAATTACATGATGCCTGAATTATTGTGTTATACTATAAATTATAAATTTGGGATTATGGCGGCAAGCGAGAATTTGGCTTTTTGATGGAAATATAGGAGTATTCTTATATTACTATTTTAAAATCTCTTCAATTAATATTCAAAATTAATTCATTCTCCGGTATATTCTTAAGAAACAATTTCTCTAACGATCCAATATTTTGCGCGTCATTATTTTCAATAACTTCTCCCTTATGCAATAATATACAATGATCCACAAAATTTTCAAGGAACTCAATAACATGACTTGAAAACAGTATAGTCATATTTTTACTCTTATAATGTTTAAGTAAATTCTTAATTTTTATATTTGAAACAATATCAAGCCCATTATTCGGTTCGTCCCAAATAATGGTGTCAATTTCTCCTATCAAACTGATAATCATCTGCACCTTCTTTTTCATTCCCGTAGAACATTCCTTGAATGTTTTTTGCAGATATTCATCTATTTCAAAATAGCGTATTAATTCATTGGTTTCACTCAATAAATTATTCTTTCCGGTTTTTAAGATAGTCGCCAATTCTATGTTTTCCATGCATGTTAAATACGGATACAAATAATCTTCATTCGGCAGAAAAGCAATATTTTTACGATAAGGCAGGAATTCTTCCTCATTTACCGTTTTAATATTATTATGGGAAACAAATCCCGATGTCGGAGTATAAAGACCTTCAATACAGTTAAATAATGTTGTCTTGCCGGCTCCATTATAGCCGATAATACCGTAAATTATTCCCGGTGTAAATTGAAGGTTAATATTTTTAATGCCCGAATTTGAACTGAATATTTTAGAAAGATTTTCACATATTATCATTTTAAATACCACTCCCTGTATTCATTCTTTGCTTTTATAAAAGTAATTATTGCCGGAATTACTAAGATCGATAAAAACCCAACCGGCAATGTAGTGATCCACATAGATAATAAAACAATTATCGTTATTAAAAAAGCTTTTATCATCATATTTGTAATTGTTAAGGAAATATTAATTATCGTAAAAAATAATATGACTAAACAATATAAATATTTTATTAAAAGCATTATATTTATTAAACTGCCAAAAACAATAAAAAGTAAAATCAGCCAGCCTAAAAAGCCGAAAAGAACAAGAAATGTTCTTTTAAAATGGTATTTAAAAGTGTTTGGAGAAACTATAGATTGAAATTTCCAGTTAATTTTAGGTATGGAGCCTATAATACTTGTAAATCCCAGGGAAAATATTATCGTAATAATTAAGAAAAGATTGGAATTATTATTTAGTTCATAAATACTTTTTATGTCTTTTACTATACTTATAATAAAAGCTATAAAAATAATTAGGCATAATATTATTGAAATTAAAAAGTCAGATGATAAATAATCATATAACGCGCTTTTTATTATTGGACTAATTTTTATTTTTTTATCAAAAATATTCGTATGTATTTTATCTAATTGTTTGTTTTTTATGTATATTATTAAAAAAGAAAAAATTATAGATAATAATGTAATTCCTATTAAAATAAGAATATGAAAATAATCAATGGAAAATTTTATTATTGAATAGAACGCAATAATACAAAATATGATTAGTAATAAATTATTTATTATAGCCCATTTTAAGAAGTAACGTGTTATAATAATTTTATTCCGGTATTTGCTCTTGGAATACTTGATTAATAAAGGCATTAAATTATTATTTCTGAAGGAATTAATTAATGATAAAAATATTATTATTGATATAATTATGTATATTGTTTTTATATCTAAATTTAAATTAATATGTCCGTTAATAAATGCATATATAAAAGCCCCAAGTAAAATTATTGCGCAAAGGAAGAATAAAATGTATGGCTTGGAAAAATCAAATATTCTTTTTATCGCGACTTTAATCCAGAAAAACAATAAGGCCATAGTTTATAAAAATCGGCTAATCTATAAAGTGTATGAAAAATCATACACTCGCTTTTAAGTATTTGTGAAGATATTTTTTGTTAAACAAGTAAATTAATTATTTACTTGACTGGCCAAGATGTCCTACCCTGTCTTGTTCTTCCAATATTTCATTTTCAATTTTATTTATCTTGGCATTATATTCCGCGTCTTCTTTTTTTACGGCTTCCTCAACTCCATTTAACTCTCTTTCGCGTTTAGCTTCTTCAGCTTTTTCCATTTCAATTATACCATTCATCATGCCTACTCTTTCTTTCTCTTTCATAATAATCCTTCCTTGCAATTTATTTATATAATAGGGAAAATCCCTTTATATACTTGGAGATAAGCGACATTTTAATGTCGGATACTATATTTAGTATGTATTATGAAATTTCACCTGTCAATAGAATTTATAAATATTTTTATATTACCTAGTGAAATAGTAGGTTTATAGAACTGCCGTGATTTTTTAATAAAAAACCTGCCGAGCTTATTCCCGGCAGGTCTTTTATTGATATTCAAGCTATTTCTTGTATCCGCACTTGGGACACACGCCGTTTTTATCTAAGGCAATACCGCATAAGGGGCAGCGGTCAATGCCCTTTTTAGGTTCGTATGTTTCTACAGCGCCGTTTACGCCGCTTGTAAATGTGATTTTTACGATATTGAGTTTGTCTTTCAACAAGTCATAGACTATTTTAATCATGCCCTCGACGGTCATGGTTTCTTTAGTTACGACCAAACGACATTCAGGATATGCTGTTGCAAGCGCGGTTTTAAAAGCAGGACCTTTTTGCTTGTTGGACGGCGCGCCGTCCTTAATGCCCTGAACTTCGTAAACTCCCAGAATTGCGGGAAGCAGCGGATCGTCTTCCCTTAAAACAAGCGCATGGTCAAAGTTTTGCAAAACTTCCCAGGCGGTTTTCTTAATTTCATTGCACGGAAAGACCATATTAACTCCCTGGTTAACAGTATCTTCAACCTCAATAGTTAATACTCCGGTGTGTCCGTGTAAATACTGCGCTTCGCCCTTAAACCCGTAGAACCTGTGCGCGTATTGCAGATCAAGCGTGGTAAAACTTCTCATAATTTTCTCTCCTGTTTATATTAAAAGTATTTTATATAACTTTATCAATATATCACATGAGTAATCTGTATGTCAATGGATCGCATTGTCGTATGCAAAATAAAATTAGTATAAATATATATAATACCAATATTCCATATTTAATTATATAATTTTTAAATCATATCCTGTGTTAATACCTTAAAGATATTTTTCTTTATATTAACAGAATATTTTTACCGGTATCTGTCTTTTTCCGTCTTATCCGCAATATCAATACATTCCACAAACGCTTTTTCCAGCTTCGACATTACAGTGGCGACAGTAGCTTTTTTATCCTTATTATAATCAGAAAGATATTCGCTTAAATTAATGACAGGCCCAGGTTGAATAATCACTTTCCGGATAAAAATATTATTTTTATCTTCCACCGCGCCGCCCATGGTACGGCTGGCAAAATTCCAAAGATTTTGAATGTACTCAACTTTACTGTGAAGGGAAGATTCTTCCGTGGGAGGCTTGTTGCGGAAGAAAAGGCAGAAATCAACAAGTTCCTGATGACGCGCGATATACCATGCTTCTCCCGCTACTATGTCGGCCGAATTGCGCTGAATATATGAAAGATGATTGAGTTTGTCCACGCCGGGCAGGTAAATTCTGTCCCAGCATATCTGGCGAATTTTGTGCATACGCGAGAAAGCGTCTCTTTCGCCTTTTATGCCGAGCATTCTTTCCGCGGTTTCAAGCGCGGAATTGACCAGACGATCAAGACGCTCGTTAAAAGAAAGAGAACCGTCGTTGGCAATGTTGTAGCGTTTTTCATTTACCTCAAGAATATGTTCCCTGCACAGTACAAGTCTTTCGGCTAAGGGAAGTTTTCTTGTTTTTTTGGGAAGGCCGCAATATTTTTCAATCTTTCTTAAGAGGCGTTCTTTCGAGCTTTTCCCTATAATGCCGAAGCGGAAATGAATTGATACGGGAAGAACTTCCACGGGGCAATTCATGTTTTTATCCGCTATCTGCTGAACTGCCTGAAAACCGATACGGAAAATGCCCGGTTCCAGCCGTGAAACGGTATCGGCGGAATAAGTGATCTGCCCTTCCGGCGCTATTGCAAGCGGATAAGGCCCGTCAACTATGGCTTTACGAAGTCTTGCGATTCCTTTTGAATCCAATTTTGAATGATAGATAGGCATGCCCCCGACATTGGGCATGATAAACCGCGCCACCCAGCCGCCCCAGCGCAGCACATCGTAACCATATGCGAATACCGCGTGCGGTCTGCGGTTAAAACGAACTCCCATTTTGGCGGCATAATGTATAAGCTTAAAAAGGAAAAAAGTTGTAAGAATCTGAGGTTCTCCCCCGTTGGGATGGCGGAAGGCTATTATACAGCGGCTTTCGCCGGCCAGCGCCCGTTTAAAGGCATGAACAAGAATATCGCCTTTTAGTACAACTTTTGTTATCCCGAAGTACAGAAATAAATAAAGCCTGGTTAAGAGCCAGATTAAAAATAAAACAAATCTAGATACCCGAGGTTCCCCAACTTTTATGTCGGGGGAAGCCTGCACTACAGGTGTCTTAAAAGGTTTATACATTTTGTGAAAATATCTATAAAAGTCGATAATTTCAAGAGTTTTTTTTATGATTTATATTGCAAATTCGATAAAATATAGTTTTTTTTGCTTGACAAATACGCGTTTATACATCAATACTTATTACGTTTAATTGTAAAATCCGAGTATTGGAGGATATTATGGCAGCGACAGGCAAAAAAAAGAAAAAACTACCACCTATTGATCAGGAATTCCTCAACAAAATGGAAGCGTCTCTTTCGGCCTTAAAAGCCGAGATTGTTGATAATCTAATAGCCAGCAGTGAAGATTTTAAGGAAATAATGGAAGGCATGGATGCCAAAGACCTTGCCGATGTCGCCTCTGACGATATAGACAGAAAGATGATCGAGGCTATCGGGTCTCAGGAATTAAAAAGATTAAAATTGATTGATTCAGCCCTTACCCGCATCAAGCTTGGCAAATACGGCCATTGTATTAAGTGCAACAAGCGGATTCCTCAGGACCGTCTTATCGCGATCCCCTACGCCCTCATGTGCATTGAATGTAAATCCGAAGAAGAAAGGCGGAACAGGTAATGGCAAAAGCTCTTGTTTTGTTAGCGGACGGTTTTGAGGATGTCGAGGCTGTAACGCCGATAGACTATTTGCGCAGAGCCGGAATAGAAGTTACCACCGTATCAATTTCCGAAAGCCTTACCGTAACAAGCAAATGGGGTGGTATTAAGATGTTTGCCGGTACCACACTTTCTGAACTTACAAAACAAGGAACAGACGGCTATGACGCTGTGATCCTTCCCGGCGGAATGCCCGGCACGTCAAATCTTGCGGCTTCAAAAGAGACGGGCTCGCTGGTTAAAAATATGGCGGCGGCGGGAAAAACAATCTGCGCCATCTGCGCCGCTCCCGCTCTTGTCCTCGGTCCCCTTGGCCTGCTGGCCGGTAAAAATTTTACCTGCTACCCGGGTATGGAAGAAAAAGTGAATGGAGGCAAATGGTCGGACAGCCGTGTTGTGGTTGACGGCAATGTTATCACAAGCCGCGGCGCGGGTACGGCGGGGGAGTTCGCCGCCGCGATTATCGAAAAATTACTGGACAAGGCCGCCGCGAAAAAAATAGCGGACGCTGTTTTGCTGTAAAAAAAACGGCGCGTAAAAACTCACGCGCCGTA
>Ga0268262_10002323_pt1 | contig 22219 bp, 19 predicted proteins | sample TergutNc150P3_FD_190354 | JGI IMG/M metagenome (GOLD analysis project Ga0268262, IMG submission 190354) | Nasutitermes corniger P3 segment gut microbial community from laboratory colony in Florida, USA - Nc150 P3 (SPAdes) (version 2) | ecosystem: Host-associated > Arthropoda: Insects >... | reverse complement strand
TACATATACGCACATACAGTTACTCGTAAAAACGATTTTTGGTTTAAATCACTTACACTCTCGAATGCCGGTAACTCTACCAGCAAGTATCTTTTTTATTCCCAATTCTATAAAATCGAAAAATACTGCCTTAAACGGCGGCTATTTCTATATGCCTTTAGACTATATAATTGAAAAAAATTGGAAATATTACAAAAATAAATCAAATTTTTAGGGAAAGGATATAACATTATGAATGATTCTGCAGAAGACATCAAAAAATTGCCGGAAGAAAATAGGTGGTATTATGTTTTGGGCAAGGTTATGAGTGTGAAAGGAGTCAAAGTTAACAGAGAAGGATTTTTAAGAGAAAGTTTTGCTAAATACTGTAATGACGACAAAGTCATGGCAATTATAGAAAAGGGGACTTTCAGAGCCGATGTATCATTGGAATTATTGGATGATATGGCAAAAAAAGTTATAAATAGGCATAAAACCATGGCGGTTGGGGCCTCCGCGTTAGCCGGAATTCCCGGAGGATTTGCTATGCTCGGAACAGTTCCAGCGGATTTTGCTCAATATTATTTTCACGTTCTTCAAGTTGCTCAAAAATTGGCCTACATATATGGGTATCCTGATCTTGAGCAAGACGGGGATGAGGATTTTGCGGCATACGTAACGTTTTTCATTGGCGTGATGTCCGGCGTTGGCGTAGCGGCTAAAGGAATTACAGACCTTTCACAAATGATTGCCAACAGTGCCCTTAAAAGATTGCCTCGAATGGCACTGACAAAGACAACAATATATCCGTTGGTAAAACAAATTGCCAAAGTATTGGGTGTACGAATGACAAAAGAAATATTCGCAAAGAGTATAGCGAAAATAATTCCAGTTGCCGGGGCTTTAACTTCCGGAGGCTTAACTTTAGTGATGTTTTCACGTGAGGCTGGCAGACTCAAAAAAAGTTTAAGGAACGATTTTATTTTGCAACAAAAAATAGGTGGTAATATTTAAAGGTTTCACTAAATATTCAATATTAAAAGGAGGGGTTATGAATTTTTTTACTTGTCATGGGCGGACACTTTTGTTGTTGGTGATTGTAGCGGTGATTGTGCCGCAGACGTTGTGGGCGCAGACGTGGGATTGTGGGGTGGAACCAGGAATGGTTACAGCAACGCTCAGCGAGGGAACACTTACGATCAGCGGGACAGGGGCTATGAAAGATTACACTGCAAGTTCTAGTGCACCTTGGCGTCGTTCCTTTACCGAAGTAGTTATTGTGAATGGAGTGACGACTATTGGGAATAGAGCTTTTGAATCTTGTTCCGAACTGACATCGGTCACTATACCTAACAGCGTGATTTCTATCGGAGATCTCGCGTTTTCAGGTTGTTACCGCTTGCCATCGGTTACTATTCCCAATAACGTAACTTATATTGGGGAAAATGCGTTTAGCCGTTGTGGTCTAACGTCTGTCAGTATTCCTAATAGTGTGCTTTCTATAGGATATAGCGCTTTTGGGGGTTGTTCCAGTCTGACGTCGGTTACCATACCTAACAGCGTGATTTCTATAGGAAGATCGGCGTTTGTTAGTTGTATCAACTTGACATCAATAGATGTTGCGCCTAGTAACACCAAATATAGTTCCGATGATGGCGTTTTGTTTAATAAAAATAAAACTATCCTGATACAATATCCAGCACTCAAACGAGGCGCATACGTCATTCCTAACAGCGTACTTATTGTTGAAGACTTTGCATTTGGCAATTGTGAAGGCTTAACATCGGTCACCATTCCCAATGGCGTGACATCTATCGGATCCGGAGCGTTTGGAGATTGTACTCGCCTAACGTCGGTAACAATTCCTAATAATGTGGACTCTGTTGGGTACGGGGCGTTTAGTGGTTGTGTCCGCCTAACATCTGTCACCATAGGTAATAGCGTGACCTCTATAGGAGCGGGTGCGTTTAGTGGTTGTGAGAACCTGATATCTGTTATCATTCCCAATAGTGTGATAACTATCAGATACAGTGCGTTTACTGATTGTATTCGACTAACATCTGTCACCATTGGTAATAGCGTATCAACTATCGAAAGGTATGCGTTTTCTGGTTGTATTCGGCTAACCTCTGTCACCATTGGTAATAGCGTGTCAACTATCGAAGGGGACGCGTTTTCTGGTTGTATTCGGCTAACATCTGTCACCGTTGGTAATAGCGTGTCAACTATCGAAGGGGGAGCGTTTTCTGGTTGTGAGAACCTGACATCTGTTACTATTCTAAACGTTGTTCCGCCAACAATAGGAAACGATACCTTTCGTGGTATAAATCTGAACGCTTGCTTATACGTCCCAGAGGGTAGTATAGGCGTTTATACTGAGGCTAAATATTATTGGGAAAATTTCAACAGTATAAATGCGGTGGTATCAGTAGCATCTTACGATCGCGTAGTTAGACAGATAAATTCGATTGAGACTATGTTAGTAGTGCCGGTCAGTCAGTTGACAGCCGAGTTCACAGTCGGCCCGAATCCGGTGGATAAATCCAAATCGTTAGACGCGGTGAATTTTTTCCGTCATGGTGCGCTCATAAAGAGCGCGTTGCTTCATGTATATGATGCGTCGGGTAATGTGATTAGAAAGATAGCCATCAGCGACAAAGCCGCTATCGGCAACAATTCCAAGCGGTCAGTAGGTTCATGGGACTTGCGGGACGCGAAAGGGCGGCAGGTGTCGGAGGGGACGTACTTGGTAAAAGGCGTACTCAAGACAGTGGGTGGTAAACGTGAGAGCGTATCGGTGGTTGTGGGCGTAAGGTAGTGATGCGATGGTCATAAGGGTGGGGTCAACCCGCCCTTAATTAGGCTTTCCTTAAAAATTAGGGAATTATTTACATAATTCTATAGCCCGTCTTCGGACGGATACAGATATGATTTTCGAGAATTTCTGGGGGATTACGGAGTCAAGTATATAAATCCTGTTTATATTACTAACGCGCTTCGACCTAAAACCTCATCCCCTATTAAAAATTTGGCAACCGCGCCCAGAATTTATTATATTTAGGTATATATGCCGATCAATCCGGCGTGGCGGTCGGTAGTGTTCGGCATATTAACCTAATTAAGGAGTGTCAAAATGACAACCATGGCAACATTAGAGGATATTACAGCGGAAAGTAGTGAAGAGGCTGAATTTGCGTCTAGAAAAAAGTCAAAAAAGCAAGAAAATTATGAGCGTCTATGACGATGTTGGGAGAAGGATATAGGCGGACCGAATAGTAGTATCCGTGAAATTGTCAAATCTATTGTTATTCCTGGGGTAAAGGAAGAAATGAAAGTTTTTAAACATCCGTTCACGATATTTTCGCCTGACAAAGAATACTCCAATACAGACGGTAGCAAGCTAACGAAAGTAGACTTACTGCTTGAAAATTGCGATGAGGTTATGGTAGTAGATGTAAAAAGCCGAGTTTCGCTAAAATGGTTGAATAGACATTTGGAATGTCTAAAGTTGTTACGTGAAAAAGAGCCAATAACTGGCATGAGTGGTAAGACTATGTACGCCGCATTTGTGGGTATAGTTTTCGATGAAGATGCCCGCGAACTCGCGGCCAATAGTGGTATGTACCTGATAGACATCAACGAGGATACCGAGAGGATTAACGTAACGCCGCCGGATAAGGTCGGTACGTGGTAACGGGTGATTAGAAAAAGTTACCTCTCTGGCCGTGGGACGCGATGTGCCGGGGACGGTTACTGCCACACTGAACGATGGGACGCTTACGGTCAGTACGTCCCCCCGCTCAAGATTTTTTGGCAACCACGCCGCCCATAATATATATTAATGGGTAGGTAACACACAAAGGAGACCGTATGCCCGTCAAAAAGAGCGTCAAAAAGACCGCCACAAAAAAGCGCCCCGCGACCGCCGCCAAAGCTGCCGCGAAGAAACACGCCAAGAAACCCGTAGAGCGGGAGTTGGTCTCATTCGATTTCGCCATCAAATACCTATTGCGCGGCAAGCGCGACTACGTCGTCCTCAACGGCTTTCTCTCCGAACTTCTCGGTAAAAAGGTAGTGGTCAAATCTATCGACGACCCCGAAAACATCAAGACCTACAAAAACGACAAGGTGAACCGCGTAGACATTAAAGCGCAGGTAAACGGCGGCGAGCTCGCCATTTTTGAGATACAGTTTCTTCAAGAGTTTGACTTCTTCGCGCGGGTGCTTTTCGGCGTCTGCAGCGCGATAGTTGACCAAGTCGAGGCGGGTGATTTCTACAACATAAATAAAGTCTACTCGATAAACATAGCCTATTTTAACCTGAACGCCAAGCGGGAGTATTTATTTTCCGGCGATATAAACACGTTTAAAGGCGTCCACTACAAAGACGAGCAAATCCCGTTCGAGCGGGCTGTTTCTCCGAAGTCAAAGAAAATGGTAGACATCCACCCGGAGTATTACCTAATTTTGCCGCGAATGTTCGACGAAAAAATGCGTAGCAGGTTCGACGAATGGATATACATCCTAAAAAACTCCGCCGTCCGCGACGACTTCAAGGCCGCCGGAATAAAGGAAGCCAAAGCGAAGTTAGACTATATCCGCATGACTCCCGAACAAAGAAAGGTATACTTTAGGTACATGGACAACCGCAGAGGCGCAGACAGCGCGATCCAAACCGCAGAGGGCAAAGGCGAGCGCAGAGGCCTACGGAAAGGCATACGGGAAGGTCTACAGAAAGGCCTACAGAAAGGCCTACAGAAAGGCAGACAGGAAGGTAGACAGGAAGGTTTACGAAAAGGTCAGGAATTGGAACGCGCCAAACACGTCAAAAGTATGTACAAAACGGGTTTTACTGTCAAACAGATCGCAAAAGGTCTCGAACTCTCAGAAGCCGACGTCAAGCGGACTTTAGGTCTGTAACTGGATGATGACTTACTTCTTGTCGAGGGAATAGCGTTACGGCGATAACAGAAACTCCAAAACGTTCCGAATCTTTATCCCCTCATAAGAGGCGATGAAATCTTTATCCTGCGACAGTATCACTTTTTCGTGGTTGTCCTTTATGAGTCTGAGAGGCGCGATTTCCCTCTCTAATACGCTTTTGTCGCTTAGGCTTTCGCAGACTTGAAAGTATATTTTTTCTTTCGGCGTTTCGGCTATAAAGTCAATTTCAAGGTTCAGGTATTTTCCGATGTGGATTTTGTAGCCGCGCCGTAGCAATTCCAGAAAGACGATATTTTCCAGGATATGCCCCTTTTCGGCGTCTCTGTAGCCTAAGAGCATGTTTCTCAGGCCGATGTCAACCATATAGTTTTTGCTTAGGGTTCTGAGCAAGGCTTTTCCCTTTATGTCGTACCTTTTCAGTTCGTAGAAGATAAAGGCGTTTTGCAGGGCGGAGATATAGTTTGGGATGGTTTTGTTGGGCGCGGATTTATGCGTAGTCTCTTTATTGCTCACCAAGTAGTTGCTTATGCTGTTTACGGAATTTACGGAGCCTATGCTGTGCGCCAGAAAATCGGTCAGTTTTTTGAGCAGGGTATGGTCGGTGATTTTGTTTCGTTGAGCGATGTCTTTGACGATGACGGTGTTGTAGACGCCCTCCAGCATTTCGTAGATCATCTTTTCGTTGAAGCCGTACTCAGCGACCGCCGGCATTCCGCCGTATTTTACAAATAGCAGGAATTTATCTTCCAATGTGAGGCCGCGGTTGAAACGGTTGAAGTCTAAGAATTCTTTGAACGAGAGGGGGAGCATCTTTATCTCAACGTATCGACCGGAGAGCAGGGTGGAGAGCTCGGAGGAGAGCAGGTAGGCGTTGGAGCCGGTTATGTAGATATCCACATTGAAATCCACCAAGAAGGAGTTCACTGCTTTCTCCCAATTTTTGACCATCTGTATTTCGTCGAAGAAAAGGTATGTTTTTCTTCTCGGCGGGATGAGCTTTGCCACGTGCGCGTAAAGTTCTTCATATCCGGTTATATGGTTGAATTTCATGGATTCGAAGTTCATCTCTATAATTTGTCTTTGCGGAACGCCCATCTTTGACAGTTCGCCGGCGAATATGGACATCATAGTAGACTTCCCGCAGCGTCTGATGCCGGTGATTACCTTTATTACCTTTTTGTCCTTGTAATCGAGCAATGTTTTTAGGTATCGTTGCCTGATTATGAGTGCGCCGTTTCTTTCGGGCATAGCGAGACTCCTTTTTTTGTGTATCGCACTATTTATAGAATATACATTAATGGTTGGTCAAAATCCAAAAGTTTTTGTACTTTTTTCCAAAAACTTTTCATTATTGTAAGTTTTTGCGGTTTTTTCCAAAAACTTTTGGAAGCCTGCGGCGTTGGTTTGGGATAGTTCCTCCGGAAAACTTGATTTTTTCCGCCCCTTTAATGTATATTATACCCACGTATACAAGCCGGTAGGATTCAATATTTACTGGGATAATCAATAAACGCCCCAAAAGGAGCCTTTGTGTCAACCGATAACCAAAGTCAAAACCAGAGCCAAAACCCGACTCATACCTACGCGCCGTCCGAAATCGAGCAAAAGTGGCAGGCCCGCTGGCGCGATGCCAACCTCTATAAGACGGTGTACGACCCTAATAAACCCAAGTTCTACGCGCTAGATATGTTCCCGTACCCATCCGGCTCCGGCCTCCACGTGGGGCACTGCGAGGGGTACACGGCTACCGACATCATCAGCCGCTACAAGCGTATGAACGGCTACAACGTCTTGCACCCTATGGGGTGGGACGCTTTCGGGCTGCCGGCGGAGAACTACGCCATCAAGACCGGCATCCACCCGCGTGTTACTACCGAGAAGGCTGTGGCGAATTTTACAAAGCAGATTAATTCGGTAGGGTTTGCCTACGATTGGGATAGGGAGATCAACACTACCGATCCGGCTTACTACAAGTGGACGCAGTGGATATTTTTGCAGTTGTTCAAAAAGGGGCTTGCCTACGAGGGCGAGATGCCGATCAATTGGTGTCCGGCTTGCAAGACCGGTTTGGCCAACGAGGAGGTTGTGGGCGGCGGCAAGTGCGAGCGTTGCGGGACGGCTGTAGAGCGTAAGAACCTGCGGCAGTGGATACTCAAGATCACCGCCTACGCGGACAGGCTGCTTGAGGATCTGGCCGAGGTCGATTGGCCGGAGTCCACGCTCTTGATGCAGCGCAACTGGATAGGCCGTTCTGAGGGCGCGGAGGTGGTGTTCGCCGTCTCCGGCGGCGCCGCCGACGGCAAGGAGATAAAGGTCTTTACGACTAGGCCGGACACGCTCTTCGGGGCGACGTATATGGTGCTTGCGCCGGAGCATCCGCTCGTTGCGGAGATTACGACTGCCGGTCAGTCCGCCGCTGTAAAACAGTATAAGGACGCCGCCAAGATGAAGAGCGATCTCGAACGCGCCGAGCTGTCAAAAGAGAAGAGCGGCGTATTCACAGGGGCGGTGGCTAAGAATCCGGTTAATGACGAATTGATACCTATCTGGATCGCCGACTACGTCTTGGCCGGTTACGGTACCGGCGCGATCATGGCGGTTCCGGCCCATGACGACAGGGACTACGAGTTCGCGGTGAAGTTCGGCCTTCCCATAAAGCAGGTCGTCGCTCCGGTTGACAAAAGCGAAATACCGCAGGGCGCGGCATTTACGGCAAAGGGGGTAAGCGTCAATTCCGGCTTCATTACCGGATTACCGACGGACGAGGCCAAGCGCAAGATGAACGCGTGGCTTGAGGAGCGCCGCCGCGGCAAGGCCGCCGTAAGCTACAAGCTGCGGGATTGGATCTTCTCCCGCCAGCGCTATTGGGGCGAGCCGATACCGATTATTCACTGTCCGGTTTGCGGCGCGGTTCCCGTTCCTGAGAGCTTGTTGCCGGTTATGCTGCCGGAAGTTGACAAATACGAACCCTCCGGCACCGGCGAGTCGCCGCTGGCTAATATAGACGAATGGGTCAACGTTAAATGCCCGCAATGCGGCGCGGACGCGAAGCGTGAGACCAATACCATGCCGCAGTGGGCGGGGTCGTGTTGGTACTACTTGCGTTATCTTGACCCAAAAAACAGTGCCGAGCCGTGGAGCAAAGAGGCGGAGAAACAGTGGATGAACGTAGACCTGTACGTAGGCGGCGCGGAACACGCCGTTCTCCACCTCTTATATGCTCGCTTTTGGCACAAGGTGCTGTATGACTTGGGGTATGTGTCAACGAAAGAGCCGTTCAAAAAACTGCGCCACCAAGGGATAGTCTTGGCCGCGACGTACCGCGACGCCGCCGGTAAGTACCACGAGTTTTCGGAGGTAGAATTCGCGGAAGGCGGCGCCCGCCTCAAATCTACGGGCGAGAAGCTGACAGCCGAGATAGAGAAGATGGCAAAGTCTAAGCTCAACGGCGTTAATCCCGACGAGGTGGTGGCTAAGCACGGCGCCGACGTGTTGCGCCTCTACGAGATGTTCATGGGCGAGTTCGAACTGCCCAAGCCGTGGGATCCGCGGGCGATCGAGGGTTGCAGCCGCTTCCTCCGCAGGTTGTGTAAACTCGTAGATGAGTTTGTCGAAAAGGGCGGGGTAGGGGAGGAGGTCAACGCCCGTGTCTGCCATAAGACCGTCAAAAAAGTAACGAGCGACCTTGAGGCCATGAAGTTCAACACCGCAATCGCGGCGATGATGGAATTTGTCAACGTGCTCGGGGCAAACGGCGCCTCCAAAGAGGATTTAGTCGCGTTTGTCAAGCTGGTAAGCCCTTACGCGCCCCACCTCGGCGACGAACTGTGGGAGAAGCTCGGCGGGGAAGGATTCTTAGTCAACGCGGAGTGGCCGAAGTGGGACGAGGCGATGACGCTGGACAGCGTGGTCACCGTGGTGGTGCAGGTCAACGGAAAACTGCGCGGTGAGTTCCAAGCGGCGCACGACGCGGGGGAGGAAGAGTTGAAAGCGGCGGCGATGACGGTTGAGAAGGTCAAGCCGTTTATTGACGGAAAGACGGTGAGGAAAGTCGTCGTCGTTCAGGGGAGGCTGGTTAATATTGTCGTCGGGTAGAAGCATAGTAATCGCCACCGGCAACGCCGGCAAGGTCAAAGAGTTCAAAGAGATGTTCGTCAACCTAGGCGTTTCCGTGACGAGCCTCGCCGACCACGTCGACCCGATACCGGATATCGCCGAGACCGGCGCTACATTCTACGAGAACGCGAAGATCAAGGCCGACTGGGTCTATCAATACATGCAACAGATACACGGCGCGGACGGCGGCGGCGTGTGGTCTTTGGCCGATGATTCCGGGCTAGAGGTAGACGCGCTAGGCGGCGCTCCGGGCGTGTTGAGCGCACGGTATAGCGGCGAGGGGGCGAACGCCGTGAAGAATAATGAGAAATTGCTGACCGCTCTGCGCAATGTTCATGATGACAAACGTACCGCTCGCTTCAAATGCGTGTTGGTCTTGAAGACCGGACTCGATACGTATCTATCAGCGGAAGGTGTCTGTGAAGGTCGGATTATCAACGAGACGGTCGGTAGCAACGGATTTGGGTATGACCCGCTGTTCGTTCCCAATGGTTATGACAGGACGATGGCGCAACTCAGTTCGGAAGAAAAAAACAGCATAAGCCATAGGGGAGCGGCGCTTAGGAGTCTATGCGCGGTTATGAATGACGGCGGGATTGGGTAAATTGCTTCGACACCCGCTCCCGCTTATAGATTGATTCGGTATTACATCACGCTATATTGCACGCGCTGAACCGGCGAATTTCAGTTTTGAACGCACCGCACAGACATGCCTACGCCTTTGATTATGGAGTTTTCCGCCGTACCGCCCGGACTCATTAGAGCGGCGCTTGCTTTGTCGGATTTGGTCTCCGTGGCCGTCCACCAGCTGGCAACTATGCCGTCGGAATATTCTTGGTGGTAGTCGCCGCTCTCGGAGCGGTTGCCGCATGGCAGGGCGGAGAATCCGTAGTCGTCTGTGCCGTTCCCGTCCATTTTCCATGAGTCTTTTGACCTAAGCCTCTTACCGCCAGCCTTTTTACCGCCTACCATGCTAATCAGGTCGTTCCATTCCTGAATGGCGGGCAAGTGCCAGCCGTCGGGGCAGATATTCGCCGCCGCGTCCCAGTCGTACAGCTTGCCGCATTTATCGCAGTTGGAACTCTCGTCGTAAAGACACCAAGAATTATCGGTCTGATAATTCAAATTCTCCGCCAACCATGTCTTACCGCCTATGGTTACGGTTTTGTATGTTTTGTCGTCTCTTGAGTCGGTGATCGTGCCTGAGCCGCATTCTCCCGGATCAATCACCGTGCTTGAACCGCCGCCGCCTGATGTGCTGCCGCCGCACCCAAACGTACAAACCGTCACAACCGCCGCAATCGCCGCTAACATCAGCGGTCGTCCACACAGTGTAAATAAACGCATAAAGAACCTCCTTCTATTGATATTAAATTAACGTTAAAAAAACAGTTATTTTTAGTCAAAATATCTAAAGCTCAATCCACCCCACGCGCCCTCCTCAAAACCAATTCCGCCGCCAGTAGGATCAGTATAATGCAGAGCAACAGCCATGATCTGCTGATCCGCACCGTTTCCGAGACGGTGTTCTTTTCCGCGCTTCTCCGCTCCCATGAGTCGAAGACGGCGTTGGTCGCTATGCTGTCAGTCATGTCGAGCGGTTGGGCGAACTCTTGCAGGTATTGCGTGTTTTGCGACAGCACGGAGAGTTCGCTCATGTCCACGTTGACGGTGAAGCTGTCGCTGAAGGCCGCTTTTACGCCGGGAGCGGTTAGGGTTGCGGCTATGGCGTATCTGCTTGGCGGCAGGATTGGCAGGGATAGCGGTTGCTTGTTCAGTCCGTTGGGGCGGTAGGTTACAGCAGTGTCGATGGTGATTCCGTCATTTCTTATTTGTAGCGATATATTGACCGGTTCGAATATAGGAACTGCTGCGGGCAGTGACATGAAGAATCTCGCCGAATCGGTTTCCGTAAGCGTGCTTGCTGGGTAGAGTATCAGTTGATCGGAGATATTGTCAAGTAATAAATCTTTCGCGACCGATAGTAGCGTGTTTGAGAAACTGAAGAGTTCGTTTTCCGCTCTGTCGGAAGCCATCGGCCAGAAGTCCCACCGCCAAATACCTCTTACGGCGCAGAAGAGCGATTGCGTGCCCATGAAGCGTCCGCTGAAGAGTATCGGTATGTCGGCGGGTCTGTTGTCATTCGCTTTTGTTGTATTGGTGTTGACAGCGTTGGTTTTAGCCGTATTAACATTACTAACGGTATTGCCGGTATTAACGCGTCCGCCTACAGTATTGACAGACGCCGTAAGCATCCGCTTCATCGCGGCGACCGGCGGTTGTTTGCAGATGATAATCTCCTGCGGCGGCGGCATGGCGCGAAGGTCTAAGTGTGTGTTTATCAATATATCTTGGTCTACGGCCTTTACGGCGACAGGCGGTTCGGTCATACGGCTTGAGCTGCACGGCGCGGCGCCGGAGAATACGGCTACGGCGTGACGCGGCAGGCTTCGCAGCAGTTTGGTTGCCGTACTGTCCCAGTCGAACAAGAACAGCATATCCGGGGACTGCGCCTTCTCCTTAAAGACGTCGCTCAATTGCAACGCTTGGGTTACGTAGCGTCTATCTAAAGTGGGTTTCGCCGCGTAGGTTGAATAGGTGAAGAAGCGCGGGACGGTCTGGTGGACGAAGCCGGACACGGACGGCGGTAAGTTGTCGCCGATGTCCGCTTCTACTGTGTAGAGCCGCCTTCCGGGACGCGAATTGCTTGTTTTAAAGGTGATTGTCTGCGTGAAATAGCCCCTATCAATGTCAATCGTCCCTGATTTTATCGTCTTCCCGTTTTCTTTGAGAGATATTGATAAAGTTCCCTTTTCCTTGATGTAACCGTTCGCGGCAATGCGTACGCTAAACGATGAATCAGTCGGCGCTGTTTCCGGCGCGTCGTTTGATACCGCTACGAACGGGTTCGGCTTGGCTTCCGGCAGCGTTAGATAACGGATGGAGCTACGCGGAAATACCTCGTTACTCCGGCGCGGCCTTGTCCAGTGGCCGTCGGTTATCAGTATCATGTCACCCGATAGTTTACCACCGGTTTCGTCAAGTACGGATGGGAAAAAACTCTTTGTATCATTAAACAATATTGGTACGGATGAGTTTGATTGACGTATGCGAGTCGAATCGCCGAATAAGAAATACTCAAAGCTCACGCGTCCGTTTGTTTTGGATTGCAGCGATGAAAGCGTGTCTAAAAACGGAACGACGCTTGCTTCCGGCGAAAAGTTTTGCATACTGGCGGAGACGTCGACTAACACCGGGATTTTCATCCGGCTCGACTCAAAGCGTTCAAAGCGGATAACCGGTTCGATGAACGCAAGCGTTATAGATATGATCCATCCGGCTCTCAGCAGAATCAATAAAATCTTCGTGGATAATTTAAGGTTGCTGCGGCTGTAACGGACTGTCGATAGTAACAGACCTATGGCCAACAGAATGATGATCGCTATACGCCACAAGTTCATTCGCACCTCATCAAGCCCGTCGTGTTGGGCGACTTGCGGCGGTTGGAAATTACCGTGTTCTTCTTAAAGCTCTTGTCGTTTTGCCGAGGGTAATCCGTCGTATAATGCAATCCCCGGCTCTCCTTACGTTTAAGCGCCGATGATATGATGAGTTTTGCCGTCGTCACTACGTTGCGCAGTTCAAGAAGTTGCGGCGAAATCTTGGCGCGTTTGTAGAAGTCTTCGATCTCGCGTTCCAAAAGATTTATCCGGCGCAACGCCCTATTGAGCCGCAATCCGGAACGGACGATGCCTACGTAGTCCCACATTACGCTCTGTATCTCTTGCATGTTGTGCGACAGCAATATCCACTCCTCTACGTCAACCGTCCCCTTGTCGTCCCAGTCTGGGATGTCGCCGGTTTTTATGGCTCGGCACTTGCTTAGACGTCCGGCCGCGTCCGCCGCCGCTCGGTGGGAGAATACGAGCGCTTCCAAGAGCGAGTTCGAGGCGAGCCTGTTCGCGCCGTGCACGCCGGTACAGGCCGTCTCGCCGCAGGCGTAGAGATTCTCTATATTTGTATTCCCATTGTAATCAACCGACACGCCGCCGCACATATAGTGGGCGGCGGGTACAACGGGAATCAGTTCTTTCGTGATGTCTATGCCGAAGCTGAGGCATTTATTGTATATCTGCGGGAAGTTTTCGATAGTCGTCCGCGCGTCTTTGTGCCGTATGTCAAGATAAACGCACGGCAGTCCGGAGACCTTCATTTCGTTGTCTATCGCCCTAGCCACGATGTCACGCGGCGCGAGCGACCCTTGAGGGTGATACTTCGGCATGAAGTCTTCCCCAACCGCGTTGCGCAGTACTGCTCCGTGGCCACGCAGCGCCTCGGAGATCAGGAATGAGTCGGCCCTCTCGTGAAATAGGGTGGTGGGGTGGAATTGTATGAACTCCATGTTGGCGGTGCTCGCCCCCGCCCGGTAGGCCATAGCCACGCCGTCGCCGGTGGCGATCGCCGGGTTGGTGGAGTGCAGGTAGACGCGCCCCGCCCCGCCGCTGGCAAGGCAGGTCACTTTGGCGCCGACCGGGGAGATTTTTTTATTTATAGTGTCAAGCACGTACGCCCCGAAGCACTCGTATTGATTCGGAACGCTGCGTATATGATGTCCGGTAATAAGTTCCACGGCGCAGTGATTCTCAAGGATGGTAACGTTTTTCAGCCCGCGCAGCTTTTTGAGCAGCGTCGCCTCCAATTCACGCCCGGTAAAGTCCTTGGCGTGGACGATTCTGTTTACGCTGTGCCCCCCTTCGCGCCCGAGGTGCAGGTTGTACGGGTTGGCCGTGGCGGCGCTGTCCGTGGAAAATCGCGCCCCGTAATCAAGCAACTCCCGTATACGAATCGGCCCTTCCTCGACGAGTATCCGCACCGCCCCCTCGTCGCATAGCCCCGCCCCGGCGACGAGCGTGTCGCGGATGTGGCTCTCGAAACTGTCGTCGTCGCCCAAAACGCAGGCGACCCCGCCCTGAGCGTAGTTGGTGTTGGTGTCGCTGTCTTGCTTCTTTGTGATCATCGCCACGGAACCGCGGCTAGCGGCGTTGATGGCGAATGAGACGCCCGCTATGCCGCTGCCGATCACCAAAAAGTCGTAGATTTTGTTGTCTTTGTCCATGTACGGGTGTTTATGTTGATGTTTAAACGTCTTCGGTTATAGCTTATCAATATATAATATGGCACGTTCCATTTAAAAGATTCAACAAAAAAAGTCCTCCGCTAAATCACGCAGAGGCACCCTAATTTCCTTATTTACAGTTTCGTCTCTGACGTCAACCCCGCTTGCCAAGCAGAACGCGAGATTTAGGTTGACGAGGTTTTTTGTGATGAGGTCTACGTCTACGGCCAGTTCCGGCGGGAAGTCGTCCGGGTGGATGGATGGGAAGTTGTACGGGCAGCTCGCGGCTTGACGCGACAGAGGGAATTCGGACGAGCGCAGTATCAGCCCGTGGGTGCGGCAGATGATCGGGCGGTTGGGGTAGATTGCGCAGGCTTGCCGACGCAGGAACGGGCAGGCATCCGTATTACCTGTACCAACAATCATATCACCATCCAACTGGATTGCCTTTCGGCGAGATAAACAAGTTGCTTCGTCGCGTTGCTCCTCGCAATGACCGTCATTGCGAGCGTAGCGAAGCAATCCAGAATCAATTGAATCAACACAATCACCCGAAAGATTCTTATTATTAACGATGTAAAAACGGATAGCGTAAGCCTCGATCTGATTGACAGACTGCAATTCGCAGCATATCCCGCAACCTTTCCTGCAGGCGATTTCGTTGGGGTAGGCTTCGCGTACGTGATTCCAGATAGAGTCGCAGTAGGCGCATAGCTTTCTGTAGTTGTCCATGATCTCGGGGACGCGGCTGTCTGCGCGCATTTCAATCCAATCCCACGGTAATTTTCCCATCCATAACAACAAGCCCTTTAAAGAACTCGCTAGGCGTTCCCGTGGTCTTGAACAGTTTCGGCCCTTTCCCCCCGCCGATGTAGAAGCCCGATGTGTACACCGTGCCGCCGCGTGTCACCGTCGCCGCTTCCACGTGCGTGGCGAGCATATCCAACCGGCAATTCTTCCAATAGGGCGGCGCGTTGCGTTCCCCGCCCGGCAGGTAGTACAATCCTTTACTGCGTCCCCATATGAATTGATACAGCAGTTGGTTGTTTATATTTGCCCAGAAGGCGGGGCAGGGGAGTTCCTTATACTTGCGTTGCTCGAATAGGATCGTGTCTTTGAATGAGCCGCTCACGAGGTCTATCGTCCCCGCCGTCCAGCGGTCGTTCACGATGTAGGCGGGGGAGAGGTACTGTTCGTTCACCGTCAGGTCTGCGTCCGCGGTGATTTGGTCGAGCACCACGATACCCTCCTCGGCCCACGTGAGGACGCGGATGTCGCGGGTCAGTATCCGTTCACCGTTCGCGTTTAGGTAGGCGATGCGTCCGCTTGTGTCGAATCCGTCGCGCAGGTAGCGGTCGTTGTGAAAGAGTGTTTGTGCGGATTTGACGGGATCGCTCACCGACGGTATGCCTAACAGCGCGGCTTTGAAGGTGGCCAAAAGTTCAGGGCAGGAGTGCAGGTGGAGGCCTATCATCGGGTGGCCGCCTATGGCTTTCCAAGCCAGGCTGCGTGTGGAGCGCACGTTTCTCCTGTAGCAAAGCTCGGTGTACGGGTATATGTGCCTTGTGTCTACCGCGTTTTCCAGTTGACCGGCTGAGAATGCCCGCTCTTCTTTGGGGAATGGCATGCAGGCCATGACGGCGAGTTCCGCGCCGACTTGGCTTTGGAAGAGCAGTTCCCACCCGTCGTGCGTCGGGTTGAAGCCCAAGACCCACGGGACGCGTTCGCCGGTGTCGGCTTCGCTTAGCTCGTCCATCCACGCCAGAAGTTTGCCGGTCAGGTGCGGGGCGCGCTGGTCGCCGTTCCAGTGGCCCCAAGCGAGCGCGATGGGGCGCGGCATGAACAATGGCATATCGTGCCCGCCCGGCGCGAAGAGCATACCGTTCGGCAAGCAGAAGCGTACAAGTATGTCGAAAGCCTGTTGGTGGCTTTTGCGCGACAGGTACGCCGGCGGCTCGCGCCGCTGGAATCCGTAGGCCGCCATCGCGAGGGCGGTCCAGGCCCCGTAAGAGAGTACGTTGGGGTGGAAGAAGCCGTGTTCTTCCGCCGTGAAGTCAGGATATAGGTTGCAGGTGACCACCGCCTTCGCGATGGAGGTGCCCAAATACTCGCTGTGGTCGGCGCCGTCGTGAATGCTCGACCCGATGTTCACCGCCCAGAGCTTGAGCGCCTCCTCCCACTTCTGGTTGTGCGGGTGGTGCGGGCACAAGTTTATCGCCCATGCCAATAACATGGCGTCTTGGGCGTTGTCCTCGGCGCGGGAGTCGCCGCCGCCGCCTGAGGGCGGCATAACGCCGGTGAAGCGGTCGGCCTCGTGGGCGACAATCTCCCGGATGCGTATCTGCTCGCCCTCTTCAAGCACCGGTTCGGCAAGCACCGCGATTATGCCGAGCACGGAGGCCCACAGACTGCTGTGCCAGTTCTCCCCCCACCGCCTGCGGTCAAGGAACGCGTCCACGTCCTTATCGCCGGTAACGTGGCAGGCGCAGGCCCACGCAAGCCCCTTGTGCAGTTTTTCGATAAGGTCGAACCGCTCGATTATCTGGCCGGCGATTCCGTACTGATTCAGATAGACGTAGCTGCTGAGAACGCAAAGGATGTTTATATGGGGTCGCAGCACGTACTCGATGACAGGCGACGACAACCCGCTGGCGCGCATGTTGAAGCCCTTTGGCTCCAAATTGCCGAAAAGCCCGCTGCGCTCGTCTACGTCGTGCCACGAGTCGAGGTAGTAGGGCAGGCTCTTGGAGAGCAGCTGCAGTATCTTTACGGGTTCTAATTTTTCGGTGAATTGCAGCATTTTTTATCCCTTTAGCGGGCGTTCCATAGGGTAGACGGCTATCCCGCCCTCGTTATCGGCGTCCATGCACTTCTTGGCGAATTCGCGGGCGGTGTTGGAGTCGTACATCACAAGGAACGAGTCCCCGAAGAAGCGCGGGTTCCTGTCGCCCTTCAGCCAAGCCCTGTTTTCCCTGACAAGGTCGGTCAGGAAGCCTTTCTTCGCGCCGGAGTAGCCTATGCCGATATAGGACATTTTCTTGTCATCCTTATCAAAACGAGTATTTCGTTAATTTGCGAGATTCCCGAATATCTAAAAATAATATAATACGGGCGCCGTAAAGCCAAAAAATATTAAAATTATGATGGTTTCGGACGGGGACGCGGCGTTAAAGCGGTTTGACGGGGCAAATCCGCGCGGAAATACGGTGTCTCGCGTGGAGATGGTCATCCGTTTGGGCTTATCCGCCCATCACGCGCCCACCAGTTCGCCGCGGCGCGCGGTCGCCTGTTCTTCTTCTATACGCCCGTATTTTTCATCTAACTCTTCACGCGTCAGCCCCCTTTCCGGGTGCGCCGCCTGTAACCGCATAATTTCAGCGTCAAATTTCTCTGCGGTAATGTTCAATTCGTGCCGCTCTTCCGTCCAATTGCCCCGTTTTTTGAATTTGTCGGCCTCTTCAAATACGTCGTCATCAATTACGGGTTCGGGTGTGGTTTGTACCATAGCCATAATTTACCGCCTTTCAAAGTCTATTCAGCGGCGCGTGTCCTGCGCCGTGCTTTATATGTACGTCTTTACGGTCAGTCTTTCCGGGTGCGCTTCTTGGAGGCGCATAATTTCGGCGTCGATTTCAGCGCCGGAAAGATTTTTCAATATTTCTTTCCGATCTTCTACCCAGTCGCCGCTTTTTTCTAACTTATCGATTTCATCGAAAAGCGCGTCCTCCTCCGCAATAGATTCATCGTATACCGGCGCGGTGGTTGCCGGTTTGGTTGTCGCGTGTGCCGTTGCCATTAAAGGCCTCCTGTTAAAAGTCTATAGGGTTTATTACTTTTACCGCCGTAATGTTCGATTTTGAGCATATCCTTAAAAAATCTTTGTCCACCGTCAAAAGATAATCCGCCCTTGCTGCTTCAGCGGCTGCAAGGTGACGGGCGTCCATCGGCTTCAATCCTATCGTTTCTAATTCGGCGGCGCGTTTCGCGCTTTGCGCGGAAATTTGCGCCTCGCCGCTTTTAACTATATTGTAAAGTCTTTCAATATACTTACGGTTCTTTTTAGGGTTTTGACTAATTTCCGTAACAACGGCTAAACTGCCTATAATTCTGTAATTGCTTGTGCGGCGGTTGCGTATAATATACCGAATCCGGGCGGCCTCCGCTGTTATCGTTAGGCTTTTTTTGCCGTCAAATAACCGACTGTAACAACACGTATCAAGATATACAGTTAGTATGCGGTTCACGCTTTGCCCTTTCTATAATATAACACTTGGGCGACGGCTCCGCCATTATTTGGGTTCATACCTCCTTCACCCTCTCCGTCGCCATCAAGGCCCGCCGCGCACCCCCAATATGGCGGCTACATATAAAATATATCGGTTTTTCTGCCCGATAGCATAAAATATATCGTGCGCGGCTAAGATGGGGGCTTTTGTTGAGGTGTTTGTGGTTTGGTCGTATTCGACGATTGCGGCGGGAGACGTGGGATCAAAGTGGTTTGATGGGATGATTTTCTTGGGGATTGGCGGATTGATAAGGATTGCGGCTATCTTTCTCGCTTGTTGGTGGCGAAATAGAGGCCTAGCATTAGTTGGTGGTTATATTCGTTTCCCAAAAGACCTCTGTACGTAAGTTCAACAAAATTCCAACGCAGTTTGACAAATGGGGCAATAATATCGAAAACACCTTCAGCATCAGCCCAAAAACCCACAGACCCACCATATACTAATTGCAACTGATTCCCAAAATCATATACATCGCCAAAACTTACACCTCCTCCAGCATAGTGGTCGGAAAAATCAACACTTACACCAAAATCTATACCCACAAACATCCCATTTCCCCAAACCAACCCTCCCTCAAGATTACCGCCACACCACCAATAATCCAAATAACCCGATGACCTAATCACTTGTTGATACTTAGGCGCGAAGTAGTAGTCTAACTTCCTCCCGTTAATCGTCCCAGATTCCGTCTTCCGCGCAACAACTTCCGATTCAGCCTTATTTTTTTGCAACGTCGTTGCCGTGTAAATGCTTTTCGCCCCCGCAAACTTCCTATACATATCCCCCGCCGCCATCGTAGCCCTATCCAAGATTTCCCCCACATTTTCCGTCCTCACCGGTTCCGACGTAGCGACCAATGTCCCGTTGTCGGTTTCATACATTTCGATTTTCAGTGTGAACCGCGTTTGGAATTTGCCTACGGTCCCGCGCACTATATAATCTGCGCCTATCTTGCTTCCCAGTGTGATGACGCAGTTCTCGTCGGCGCACTCTTCCAGCACCGCGCCGCCCATAGATTGGACGGTTTCCGAGGTCATGACGCTGTATCGGTCCGGCGGCAGGTTTTCGATTGCCTGTCTGCGGAGTTCCGCCGTTATCTCCCTGACCTCCGCCGGATTCAGGTTTGCGGACGCGCCGGAAGCGGCGTCCACGTCCGTCTCCACGACCGCCACGTACTTCACCCCCGCCGCCGCCATCCCCACAAGCAGCGCGATCAAAGCCATCCCCCGTCCCAGCCGTCCAAGTCCCCGCATAGAGATCCCTCGCATAATAAAAGTGTTAGCCGCCATCCCCGCCCATCAAGCGCCCACCAGTTCGCCGCGTCGCGGGGCCGCCTGTTCTTCTTCTATCCGCCCGTATTTTTCGTCTAACTCTTCCGGCGTCAGCCCCCGCCGTTCCGTGGGTTCGGCCTCTAACCTGTCGGCTATGGCTTCGATTTCGTCCAGTGTGGTATTTTTCCGCGCCTCGCGCCATTCTTCAATCCAATTACCGCGCTTTGCCGTTGTCATAGTTTACCGCCTTTCAAAGTCTATAGGGTTTATAACTTTAACCTTTGTAAAATTCTGTCGTGAACATACCTTTAAAAAATCTTTGTCCACGGTCAAAAGATAATCGGCGCGCGCCGCTTCAGCCGCCGCAAGGTGGGCGGCGTCCCATCCGATAAGTCCGCTCGCTTCTAACTTCCGCGCCCTTGCCATTATCGGGGCGGTCTTTTTAATCCAGTCGTCGATATACCCTTCATATTTCTGTTTTGCGGCCTGCCGCGTCTTGTTGTCGGATATATTGTTAATTTCAGCGTATCCGGCAAAACTGCCGATAATGACGTATCTGCCGCGCCGCTTGTTATTGATAATGCGCCGTATTGCGTCGGCTTCCGCCTTTGTCCTCGGTTGTGTGTCGTCGTCGAATAACCGGCTATTGCAACAGTTATCAAAACATATCCTAAACATACTAATCTACCCTTTCCACCCTATAATATAATCTATGGGCGCCGCCTCCGCCATTATTTGAGTTCATGCCTCGCCCTCTCCGTCGCCATCAAGGCCCGCCGCGCACCCCCATAGGGCGGCTACATATAAAATATATTCGGTTTTTCTACTCAATAGTACCCAATAAAAAAAATCTATAAAAAATGTTTGCGTGGCGCCGTCCCGTATATTATTTTATCTATTCACGATAGAATCGTGACGGAAACCGGGGCTGTAGCTCAGCTGGGAGAGCGCGACGTTCGCAATGTCGAGGCCAGGGGTTCGATCCCCCTCAGCTCCACTATTTTATATCGGATAAAGCCCTTTTTGACGGATATTGCGTCAGAGAGGGCTTTTTGTTATGATTACTGAATATTATGCCGAAACACAAAAACAACAACGACCCCAAAGACTACGGTTTCGTCGCCGGCCCCGCCGACGATCGTCCGGCGTCCAACCCGGCGTCCGGTCCGGCGCCCGCCAAAATCAAAGGCTTGCCCATCTTCATATTGATATTTATGGTCGTCCCGGCCGTCTCTTTCTGTCTCGCCGCCGGGGCCATCTTTATCTACCGGCTCTACGAGACGCTCCCTATGCACACCCAGCTCCAGAATATTGAGCAGTCGCTCGTCTCCAAGGTGCTCGACAAGGATGGCAAGCTAATCCACGAGTTCAGCGTTGAGAGGCGCTTTTGGGTGTCCTTGGACAAAATCCCCGTCGAGCTTCAGAACGCCGTCATCGCAACGGAAGACCGCAAGTTCTACGGCCATTGGGGGATCGACGTGCTGCGCAACATCAGCGCGGTGTTCGTCAACCTTGCCCGCGGGAGGAAGGCGCAGGGGGCTTCCACCGTCACGCAGCAGCTCGCCCGCAACCTCTACCTATCCTCCGATAAGACGTTCATCCGTAAGATACGCGAGGTGCTCACCGCCGTACAGCTTGAGAGCAGCTACACCAAGCGAGAGATCATGGAGCTTTACCTCAATCAGGTTTACCTCGGCGCCGGCGTGTACGGGATGCAGGCCGCCGCCGAGCATTATTATAGTAAGAATGTCGACGAGCTTACCCTGAATGAGTGCGCGGTGCTCGCCGGAACCATCCAGCTGCCCGAATATTACAGACCCGACAAGCCCGACAACGTTGAACGCACCGCCGTGCGCCGCAACGCCGTGTTGAAGGCCATGGTCGCCGCTAAGTTCATCAGCGCCGCCGCCGCCAAGGCCGTCATTGACGAGCCGGTGGTCGCCAATCCGAAGATATACCGCCCGCCTATGGCGCCGTACTTCATGGAGATGGTCCGCAAATACGTCTCCGACAAATACGGCGACGAGTTGCTCTACAACGGCGGGCTTGCCATCCACACCACGCTCGACCCCGCCGCTCAGGATTCCACCGAGAAGAGCGCGGAACGAGCGGTCGCCTCCCTGCAAAAACGGCTCAACCGCATGTTCCTAGACGGATCCGGCGCAGACCGCAAACTGGGTATTCCGCGCCAAACCTATCTGGACAACTTCGACTCTATCTATAACCAAAACGCCGCCGACTACGCGTCGCTGCACGATACCCTCAAGTACAGAAGGGTGCAGATAGCGGTGGTTTCGCTTGAGTCTGCCACCGGCGCTATCCTTACGCTTATAGGCGGGCGCGACTTCCAAGAGAGCAAGTTCAACCGCGCCACGCAGGCGAGGCGGCAGCCCGGGTCGCTCTTCAAACCCTTCGTCTACACCGCCGCCATGGACAACGGCCTCAACCCCGCCACGGTGATCTTAGACCAGCCGATCACCCTCGTGACTCCCGACGGCGAGTGGCGG
>Ga0268262_10002322_pt1 | contig 22224 bp, 14 predicted proteins | sample TergutNc150P3_FD_190354 | JGI IMG/M metagenome (GOLD analysis project Ga0268262, IMG submission 190354) | Nasutitermes corniger P3 segment gut microbial community from laboratory colony in Florida, USA - Nc150 P3 (SPAdes) (version 2) | ecosystem: Host-associated > Arthropoda: Insects >... | reverse complement strand
GCTCCTACTCCGCAGTAAGCGCCCGGAGTGTCGATAAAGCAGATAACGGGACGATGAAACTTCTCAGCCTGTTTCGCAAGACGCAGCGCCTTGCGGTATCCTTCGGGATGAGGCATTGAAAAATTGATTCTCTGCAATTCCGCTATATCTTTTGCCCGTACCTGTGAAACTACAGTAACCGGAGTGTCGTCTAATAGACAAATCCCACCAAGAAGCGCAGGATCATCGCTGAAAAAACGGTCGCCGTGAAACTCGATAAAGTCTTTGAAAATAAGAGGAATATAATCGTTAATTGTAGGACGGCCCAAGTTTTTAAGGAGATCAAGTTTTTGCTGCATATTTAACATTATTGTCCTCCTTTATAGCCGTGAAGTTTTATTATCTTTGCGATCATATCGGGTAATTCACTGCGGCGGCATATCGCATCGACAAATCCGTGTTCGCCTACAAATTCCGAAGTCTGGAATCTTTCAGGCAGCACGGCGCCGATAGTGTCCTGTATGACACGTTTTCCCGCAAATCCCAAAGTTACCCCGGGTTCCGCAAGTATAATGTCTCCAAGCATCGCAAAAGAAGCGGTAACGCCGCCTGTGGTCGGGTCTGTAATAACTGAAATGTAAAGCTGGCCTGCCTCGGTATGACGCGCGACAGCGCCGGAGGTTTTAGCCATTTGCATAAGGGAGATAATTCCCTCCTGCATACGCGCTCCGCCTGACGCCGAGAAAATGATTACAGGCAGTTTGTTTGCAGTTGCGTATTCAATGGCGCGGGTAATTTTTTCGCCTACAACGCTGCCCATACTTGCCATCATAAAACGGCTGTCCATAATGCCGATTACAGCTGGGAAGCCCTTTATCGTACATCGGCCTGTAACAACCGCCTCTCCTGTTTCGCAGGATTTCCTTAATTCTTCGATTTTTTCTTCGTATCCGGGGAACTCAATCGGGTTGCCGGATCTCATACCCGAATCGAACTCGTTAAAAGTACCCGCGTCCGCGGTAATGGCGAGACGCTGTTGCCAGCCAAGCCTTGAATGGTTGCCGCAGGAGCCGCATACCCACAGATTTTTTTCCGGGTCAGGTACGGGTTTTTGACATTGTGAACAAATAAAATCAGACATAACGGGATTTTACCAGTTTGCTAAAGTTGTTTCAAGTGACAAATTCCAGAAAAATGTCAAAAAGTGTGAACATGAAATCCGTCTTTAGCTTTTCATTAATTTATCCCAAGTTTTTTCTTGTTCGTATTCATTAACTCAGTTTGTTTGGCCTGTAATCCGGCGTAACCTGTATCTGCTTTAAACTTTTGAAAATCGGCCCAAATTTTGTCAAATTCAGCCTCTGTCTTTGCGAGGAGCAACTTGGGTAAATCCTGTCCCCAACGGCGCGCTATAGTGTCATTAATCAAGGCTTCATCACTACCGGGAGCCATATTGAGGTTGTCATATTGCGCGTATGAAATTACATAGGGACGCGTCCAAAGCTGAGGTTGTTCCAGTGACGGCGCGTATTCAATCGGGAACTGTTGTATCCAAGGATTATCCATAAGCATCCAGTATGTATATTGAACGCCGATTTCAACTTCCTGTCTGTTTTTATCGTTCTTATCTATGAAGTCAACATCAGGCAGAAGAGTCGGTACGCCGTTAACAATAGTGTATGTCGGGGCTATGCCGAACGGATTACCTTCAGGCACACCGAAATAAGTATCCATCTGCCCTTCTTCACTTATTAAGTAAGTAAGGAACTGAATAGCTCGAGCTTTGTCTTTACAATTTTTTGATATAAGCGTAACAGTCCAGCCGGCAATGCCGCCTCCGGGAAGAAGGGGATCGCTGCCTTTAGAATTTTTAGGACCGTCAACCGCGATGTAAATTGTATTGGGATCGATACTGTAACGCGCATGCTGCGGAGCCTGCATATCCCAGTTCTGGAAGATCATGGCAAAATAACGTCCCTGCGCGGCTTTCTCTTCGATCTGGGAACGTCCGTCAACAAATACGTCCATTGGGATAAGCCCTTCGGAAGCGGCCCGGCGGAAAACTTTAAGCCATCGCACATACTCAGGATCATCCAGCCCTAGGGACGGAGATTCATACTTACCGTTCTTTTCAGGTCTTATCGCCAGGAAGTGCTGAAGATAGGATTCCAGCGAAACGTTACCTATGTCAGTAAACGCGTTAAAAACTATCGGGATAATGGGCTGTCCGTTTACCGTCGGATATTTTTGTTTTACAGCGCGCAGAGCGTTGAGAAAACCATCAGGTGTAGTCATATCGGGCCTGCCGACAGCTTCATACATATCCTTGCGAACCAGAAAGGTTTCGTTAGCTGTCATCATGCCTTTGTAGCGCTCAAAGTCGCTGGGGGTGAAAGAAGCGTTGGGATAACCGTATACGTTTCCGTCAGGCTGTGTGTACCAGCCAAGCTTCTGCGGATTTGCCGCTTTGAAAAAGTAGGGATCGTATTGTTCCGCCAGTTTGTTAAGAGGTTCAAGCATATCCGCGTCTATCATCATGGGAATCTGGCCTTCCCAGAAACCAAGTGTGATAAAATCAGGCAGTGCGCCGCCCGCAATCATCGCGTTTAATCTTTCAGCTTCATTACCCGCAGGCACAATAAAGCGTACATCCACGCCGGTTTTAGCGGTGATATACTTTGAAACCCTTGATTCTCCCCATTGTCTGCTGAACCAGCTAAAATTGATGTACCAGTCAAATTGAATTGGTTTTATGACGTTTGCTTTCCAGCCGGGAACGTCCGCCGAGCCTGATACAACAGAAGACGTTCCGCTTTTCTTTCCGACGCATGAACATAAAATTACCGTTAAAATGACAAAAAACACTAAAATCGTACTTTTTTTTCTCATGTTTTTCTCCTGAAAATACTAAGCATATTTTCGCACCAATAGTACATTTTTAAAAACTACTACCGCTGTATAGCGCCAATCATCACCCCTTTGACAAAGTAGCGCTGCAAAAACGGATACACACAGATAATCGGCGCTGTGGTTATCATCATAGTCGCTAATTTTACAGATTGCGAGCTTACTGCCTGAGCGGCAACTCCGGCCGGCATTCCTACAATAGACTTGGTCTGTGAAGACCCCGCTATTACACGGTATAGAAAGGTTTGTATAGGCTGCAGGTCAGGGTTATTAATAAACATAACGCCCGAGAAAAAATCGTTCCAATGTCCCACACCGTTGAAAAGCGAGATTGTCGCGACAATAGGCATTGATAAAGGTATAACTATAGTAAAAAATATTTTAAAATCATTGGCTCCGTCAATCTTCGCCGATTCCTCAAGACTTGCAGGCAATTCACGGAAGAACGTTACAAAAATAATACAGTTGAAAAAATTAAAAAGTCCGGGAATGATATACACGAGAAATGTATCGTAGAGTTTCAAGCTCCGTAAAACAATAAAATACGGAATAAGCCCTCCGCCGAAAAACATTGTTACAGTACCTATCAGAAGGTAAACTTTATTACCCAGAATGTACCTTTTTGAAAAAGCGTAAGCAACCATTGAAGTAAAAAACACGCTGCTGAATGTCCCTATCACTGTACGCCAGATCGTTATGTTAAAAGCGCGAATAATTGCTTTATCCAGAAACACGATACGGTAGCTTTCCAGTGTAGGTTTCCTTGGTATAATATATACTCCTCCCATCATCGTGTCCATAGATTCATTGAACGAGAGCACCGCCATATTCCATACCGGATACAAGGTAATAAAACAGATTACAGCCATTACGCCGATTATTACGCCGGTTGTTATTTTGCCGCTGATTTTCGTAAATACCTCCTAAAATAATGAAAAATTATTGATTTTCTTTGTCATCTTGTTAGCTGAAATAAGCAGGATAATGGCGACAACGGATTTGAAAAAACCAATCGCGCCGGCATAGGAAAACCGCATGCTTCGCATTGCCACGTTGTATGTGTAAATGTCAATAACTGTACTGCGCGGCGCGTTAAGCGGATTCCAAAGCACCAGGATTTGCTCAAAATTCGAATTGAGCAAACCGCCGATTGCCAGGATAAAAAGGATAGTTATAGTTCCCATTATACATGGTACGGTAATTGACCACATTTTCCTGAAACGGCCTACTCCGTCTAATTCGGCGGCTTCGTATATTTCCTGATCGATTCCGGCAATTGCCGCAAGGTAAATAATAGCCGACCAGCCCAATTCCTTCCAAAGGTTGGAAATTATTACTATGCTCCAAAAGTACCGCGGATAAGCGAGGTAGGAACTTCCTTCCTTTATTATTCCCAGTTTTATTAGCATTTCGTTTAAAAAACCCGTATCGGAAAGCCATGTTGTAAGAATACCGCCCATTATTACCCATGAAAGGAAGTGCGGCAGATAGGAAACAGTTTGTACAAATTTTTTATACCGCGAAGAAGGTAATTCGTTCAGCAGCAGGGCAAAAATAATGGGTAAAGGAAAACAGAATATTAGTCCGAAAATACTGATCCCAAGCGTATTCAGTAAGATATTGGGAAATTCCGGATCTCGTAAAAAAGCAATAAAATGCCCAAAACCGCAGTATGGCGCCCATGCCGATGTCAAAAACTCTTTACTGAACAGATTCTGTGTAACACGAAAATTTCTTTTAAACGCTACCAGGAGCCCGTACATAGGTAAATAATTAAAAATAAGCATCCATAATACCCCCAGTATTGCCATTATTTGCAGGTATTTTTCACGATTTAGACGCTTAACTAAAGCAGCCGTTTGAAATTTCATGTTTGTTTTTTTTTAATCCTCCTTAACTAAGTATTCACTTTAACCGTCAAAAATGTTGGATTTAAAAAAGCTAAAAGTTTATTGACAAATTAACATGATACATGTACTATTAATATGTGCCAAATTGTATAGTACAATTTGCGGCTGCTTAGTAGAAATAACTACTTTTGAAGTACTATTTCTGTATACTACAATTTATAGAAGAATTTTACTATAGTGTAGGCAATTCGGTTCCCGTGTGATTAGACGTGAACCAATGGAAATTTTATGGAATTATTCATAGTATTTTAAAATACTATGATATAATTATACAGAGCATAAAAATTAATTACATTTTTATGCAATTATTTAAGGAGGATTCAATGATACGTTTCTCTGACAAAAAGGTACATATTCTGGTTGTACTTATTTGTGTACTGGTTTTGGTTGGCTTTACTGCCTGCGGTAAGAAGAGTAAAACTCCGTCTTCTGACGTTACAGCGGAACTTACCCTGATGATGTGGTCAGGCGATGATAAATTCTGGAAAGACATCGGTAACCAGAATCTTACGCCGCAGGATTTACCTGCCCAAAACATAGCCGCATGTTACGCCACAGCGAAAGCGTTTAAAGCGGTTTACCCGAATGTAAAAATCAATATTTTCGCAAAATCGGGCGATCCAAACGCGGACGGTCTGTGGGAACAGCATCGTGAGAATTTCCGTACTGAATACGGAATATATCCTGATATGTGGGCTGTTCAGGACTTAATCGGCGACGCTCAAAAAGGCCTTATTGCCGATCTGTCAATTTTATCGGATGACGCCATGTACAAGAGTTTTAACCCTTCCGTCATGGCGCTGATGAATGTGGACGGCCGTCAGTTTGGGATTCCCCAATACCTGATTCCTTGGGCTGTTTATATTAACAAATCCCTGGCCGAAGCGAATAACATTGATGTGCCGGATCCCGACTGGACTATCGCTGAATTTACCCGTTTTGTACGTCATTCCAAACCCAATGAGTATTACGGAAGCATGGGTTCTTTTTCGGATGATTTACGCTTGATTGAAACCGGTACGAAAGATTATACATGGCAGATTCTCAACCGCAAACCCGGCGAACCGTATGCCAATTTTAACTCGGAAGCAACCAAGAACCTGCTGCGTTATTTAGCTCAATGGTCAAGCGACGCGATATGGCCCAACTTTGATCAGGGAAAGGTTTCCAGCGAGTTTATGGATCAAAACTGGTGGTGGGCTTATAAGTTCTTTATTGAAGGAAAATTATTGACAAATACCGCCGACCCGTGGATGATGGGCGACGCCGCTCATCCGGATCCTAACCATTGGGGCGCAGTAAGAGCGGCTGATTGGGATATTTATCCGCGTCCGTCTACTGATTATCAGCCAAACACCGTAGGTATTGTACTTGACCCGTTTGTTATCCGTAATTACGCCATGGAAGACGGTAATCCGGAACTATCGGCTGCGGAAGAAGCCAAGTTAAGAGTAACCTGGGAATTCGCAAAGTTCTGGTGCGGTGACTCCCGCGCGATTGAAGCCCGTGCGAGACAGTTGTTCCTTGACGGTGAAACTTTAAAGTCCTGTCTTAACGATTCTTTCCCCATGGTTACAGGTCCTGAGTTTAATAAACAAATGGAAATTTGGTATATCCCCGATCATCACAAACGTTTCGCGGATAAAAATAAAATGCCCGGTTTCCACTATGTATTGGAACTGTGGGAAAAAGGACAATTCTGGGATTACTCCGATAAATCCTATCCCCGGTACTATGACTTTGAAGGAACCAGACGCGATATAGTTTACGAATGGCTAAACGCATTCAGTCCGGATGTAGCCGGCGCCGCCCGGTTTGACCCCAACTGGCTCGATCAGGTATATGCCCGTCTGCCGGCATGGAACACCGCAATAAACCAGCGGTGGGAAGCTGAATGGAAAAATTTAAGCGCTGCGCTGGACAAATATTACCCGAAGAAAAAATAACAATTCCCACCTGACCGCTTGAAATGCGGTCAGGATAAAGCCTTGAGGGGTGTACACCCTCAAGGTCTGTTCATAAAGTTACCTCGTCAAGGGGTAACTTTATAACAGGCAATAATAGTATGCAAAAGGGGCCGGTTGGTGTCTAAAATCAAAATATTTATTCTAATTTCGATAATAAGCATTGTTACAATAGGTGTTTTAGCCTTTTTATTCGCTTCAGGTAAGGTGATAATAGAGCCTGTAACCCAGTCCCAGGTTGATGCCGCCTATACATTATTGCGTAATTCCCTTGATAACCCGCGTTATACATATATTGATTTTTTAAATGATAACAGGATAACCAAAATCAGAAATGAAATAACCATTAGAGCGGCGGGAGGAGGAGATGTACTTAGAGAAAACGAAACCTTCACATACCGCGTAAATGCTCCTGAAAAAGGTCTATATTACTTTACGCTCAATTATAATACGGCAAGCAATGGTTTTATGGATGCGATTGTTTCTTTACAGGTTAACGGTGAAACTCAATATTCTGACGCAAACAATATCATCTTACCATTGTTCTGGGAAGATGAATCTAAAATATACCCCATTGATAAATACGGGGATGAGTCCGTTCCTCTGCAAAAGCAAATACCCGGCCCTCATACAGTTTCTCTGTTTGATACACGGTACACAAAGGATTTACCTTTGAATTTCCTGTTAAACCAGGGTGAAAATTTAATTGAAATAAAAAATGAAACTTCTCAAACTTTATGGTTAGGTGATTTAACCGCTTATTCTTACCGTGAGCCTGCTCCGTACAAAACTTCGGGAACAGGTTCAGTATCCGAATACGTTAATATCAGCGCTACCGATTATGTGAAAAAAAATTCTCCCCATGTTTCCATTAATTCTTATTCCAGCCCTCATTTAACTCCGTATGATCCGTTAAACAAAAAAATCAGCACAATACGCTCAACCCGGGCAGGAAATGAAATTTTTTATCAATTTAACGCTCCCCAGGACGGTAATTACGCTATAACGTTCCATTGCCAAACCGCGATAGAAGATTTCTCTTCATTTGTCAGCATAAAAATAGACGGTGAATTTCCCTTCGCTCAGATGGCATCTTATCCGCTGACTCCCAGTGTAAATATTTGGCGGAATCAAACATTGAAAGACAGCGAAGGGAAACCTTTTTTAGTGTATTTATCACGCGGGAATCATAACTTTTCTATTAAAACAGAACTTTCACCTGTTTCCGGCCAGGAACGCAGTTTACGTTTATTGATTGACCATTTAAATCAATTCGCTATTGAGATAAGGAAAGTAACCGGAAAGGATATAGACAGGAATCGTACATGGCATCTGACCCAGTATATTCCGGAAGTTAAAGATTATTTGGATGCTTACGACATAATTTTCAGAGATATTATTCACGGGCTTTCACAGTACAGTCCCAAAGGCGAAGATTCTTCCGTTATTACACCGTTGGTGCAAGCCTTGTCATATCTGGAAAAGCTTCGGAAAAGACCTGATGAACTTCCTCTGTATATAGAATCCTTAAGCGGTCAGGACGCTTCAGTATTACAACAAGCCGGTGTTGCCCTGGATTCTCTTTATGTCCTCGGCATGGAAATAAACGCCATTTACATAGGAAAAACTACACAGTTACCGAGGGAAAGAGCGCGTATAACCACAGTATTGGCAGACGGTGTGCGAAAATTATGGAACAGCTATACATCAGATAAATACATCGTGCGTAACCAGAGCGACGCTCTCAATATTTGGTATGCCTCTTCCTATATGCAGGTTGATTTACTGCAAAAACTAATTGACACCCGTTTTACTCCGCAAACCGGTATTAAGGTAAATGTGTCCGTAATGCCTGATGTAAATAAATTAATAATGGCAAGAGCTGCTAAAACCAACCCGGACATGGCGTTAGGTCTTGGTTCATGGATACCATTTGATTTAGCCGTACGTGGCGCTTTGTATGATTTTACCCAATTTAAGGATTTTTGGGAGTTTGCGGGAAATTTTATACCGGGTTCGCTTACAAGTTATGTTTTGAATGAAAAAGTATATGCGGTACCGGAGACAATCACCTTCAACGCTGTTGTATACCGGGAAGATATAATGAATCAATTGAATATCGCCCCGCCTAATACCTGGAAAGACGTAGCCGAAATGATGGCGGAACTGCAGCGTTTCGATATGAGTTTTTATATGCCCATCGCCTCCGGCATCGGCTATAAATGGTATTATCAGACCTCTCCCCTTATATACCAGAACAACGGTTTCTTATACCGCCCTGATGGTTTAGGCGCGGCTATTAACGAAGCCAACGCAGTAAAGGCTTTGACTTTCCTGGGAGATTTGTTTACGACCTATGCCGTTGCCGAGCAGGTTCCGGTCTTTTTCAACTCATTCCGCCTTGGTCAAACCCCGGTGGGTATTATTGAACCGGAAACTTATGTTCTGCTGAGAAACGGTGCGCCTGAATTATTAGGACAGTGGAGTCTCGCGCCGTACCCCGGTACTGTGCAGGAAGACGGAAGCATTTCCCGCTGGTTTATCACCAACGGAGCGGGCGGAAGTATTATTTTTGAGAATACAAAACAGGCGGAAAACTGCTGGAAATTCCTTAAATGGTATTTAAGCGAGGAAACACAGACAAATTACGCTTTTTCTCTTTATACCAATTACCGGATACTGCATTTATCTTCCAATTTAAAAGCTTTGCGGAATTTACCCATTGAAGATAAAGATTTACGGGTTATATTGGAGTCTGTCTTATGGCTGAGAGACGTGCCGCGAAGCCCGGGGCAGTACTTACTGGAGAGAGGTCTTTCTGATATTTGGAATACCATGGTATTTGACGGAACTCCGGCTCAAGTAGCTATTGATAAGCAAGTTATTGAAATACAACGGGAATTTAAAAAGAAGATGACGGAATTTGGATACTTGAACAACGCGGGAGAACAAGTAAAACCTTATGTTGTTCATGAGGTAGACTGGATTACTGAGCAGATAGAAAAAGCTAGGACGCAAGGTAAATAAAATGCAGGTAAAAAGAGTTCTATACATAACCAACAAAAATAATCTAAAAGAAGTTTTAATAAAAACGTCATCAGACGGTTTTTACGCACTGGGACTGCTTTTACCTTACGGTCTCTTATTCTCCGTATTTATAGCCATACCCATTGCCGTAGCTATTTATCTATCTTTTACGTATTTCGATTTGGTACAGGCGCCTACCTTCGCGGGGTTATACAATTATGTAACTTTATTGACTCAGGACACTGTTTTCTTCAGAAATGTTTTACCTAATACAATCCAATTTGCCCTGATTGTAGGACCGGGCGGATATGTAATCTCCTTCCTTATGGCATGGATGCTGGCTCAAATTCAGCCTGGTCCGCGCACAGTTCTTGCTCTTCTTCTTTATATGCCTTCTTTGGCGGGCGGTGTGTTTATAGGCGTACTGTGGCGTACTATATTTTCCGGCAATCAGTCAGGTTATATAAACGCCATTCTGTTAAATTGGAATCTCATTCAAACCCCAATTCAATTTTTGCAGTCGCCTAAATTTTTAATGAGTATTATGATTTTAGTGTCTTTATGGAGCGCTATGGGTATCGGGTTTTTAGCCATGCTGGCAGGCATATTGAATATTAACGAAGAATTATATGAAGCCGCCTATATTGACGGTTTGCGTAACCGTTTCCAGGAAATTATTTATATCACCATACCTTCCATGAAACCGCAGATGCTTTTTGGCGCGGTAATGGCGATTGTGGGCGCGTTCAATAACGGCGCCATAGGAGTCGCGCTTTCCGGCGCAAATCCGACGCCTCAATATTCAGGACAGTTGATTACCAACCATATAGACGATTACGGTTTTCTGCGCTACGAAATGGGTTACGCGGCGGCTGTTTCGGTCGCATTATTATGTATAGTGTGGGTCTTTTCTAAATTGGCTTACACATTCTTTGGGGAGAGGGATTAATATGGCCAGTTTTCAGGGAATGAAGATAAACCCTAAGAAATTTCACATATCCCAGTTAAAATTCTATATGGTGATAATTCCTATCTCCATATTCATGACATTGCCTATTATTTATATTTTAAATCAGGCTTTTAAACCGCTTGACGAAATTTTCCGCTTTCCGCCTACTTTTATTGTACGCCGTCCTACCCTGCAAAATTTCCGTATGATTTTAAGCCTTACTTCCAATACGGGCATTCCCATGTCGCGGTTCCTTATTAACACTATTATTATTACTGTTTTAACCGTTGTTTTATCAATTTTTGTTACTGCGATGTCGGCCTATGCCTTTTCCAAGAAAAAATTCGGCGCGAAAGAATGGCTTTTCAGATTAAACCAGGCCGCGCTCATGTTTGTACCCGCGGCAGTGAGTATCCCCAGGTATTTAATTATCGTTAAGCTGGGACTTAATAATAATTTCCTTGTGCATATTTTACCCCTGATTACTATGCCGGTAGGTTTATTTTTGGTTAAGCAATTCGTAGATCAGGTGCCGGATTCATTAATTGAATCCGCAAGAATAGACGGGGCCGGTGAATTTCTTGTAATGTTTAAAATTGTATTCCCGTTAATAAAACCTGCTCTTGCCACGGTGGGTATTCTTTGCTTTCAAATTGTATGGGGAGCGACGGAAGCTTCCAATTTATACCTTGTGGATGATACTTTAAAGTCCTTTGCTTTTTATTTGTCCAGCTTGGCCACTTTGAATACACCCGCTATGGCCGGGGTGCAGGCGGCGGCTTCGCTTATAATGTTTTTGCCTAATCTAATTATCTTTATCGCCATGCAATCAAGGGTCATGAATACCATGAGCCATTCGGGGATTAAATAAAAAAAGGGGACGTCTGGATATGAAAAAATTAACAGCGTTCATTTTTATCATCGCGCTGTTTAACTCAGTTACCGCTTATTCGCAGTCAACCACGGTAAACTTCGCCGCAAATAAAAAGGGCAGGTTTGTGCCGACTCAGGACGGGTATCTGCCGGATCGCAATATCACCAGCCTCGGATTAAAGAAACCTGAAAATATTGCCTTCGGTAAAAATGACATTCTGTATATCGCGGATACGGGGAATAAGCGTATAGTGCTTTTCGATACCAGAGCCGGAAATATTGTAAGGGAAATCCTATACGAAGGTTTCAAATCCCCCAGAGGTGTTTTTATTACAGCGGATGAAACTTTATATGTGGCGGATTCTGTCGCGAGAGCGGTATTCATTTTTAACGCCAAAGACGAATGCATCAAAACAATTTACGCTCCCAATTCCATCGCTTTCGGAGATACGCAATTTTCCCCATACCGCATCGGAGTGGATCCGAGAGGCAGTATGTATATCATCGGCGAGGGTGTGTTTAACGGTATCATTCACCTTTCCAATGAAGGAGAATTTTTAGGCTTTTTCGCTTCCAACAAAACTACTTTAACTTTTGTCCAATTATTACAGAAAATTTTCTTCACCGAAAGGCAGAAACAAGGACTGTTGGATCGTCTTCCCCTTACATTTTCCAATGTATTTGTGGATTCCCGCGGCGTTGTATATTCCACTTCAATGGGGCGGGATGTCGCAAGAGCGGGACAGGCGATTAAAAAACACGACATGTCGGGCCGCAATATGCTAAAGACAGCGACTACAATGTCTATTACGGATATCACTGTTGACCCTTACGGAAATATTTTCACTACATCTACAGAAGGGTGGATTCAGGTAAACTCAGGAGACGGAGAAGAAATTTTCTTCTTTGGCAACGGAAACATAAGCAATGAGGATATCGCCGGCTGGTATACGGAACTTGTTTCTATAGCTGTTTCATCACAAGGTCATATATGGGCGTTGGACAGTGAAAAAGCGTTTTTGCAGAGTTACACTCCCACAGAATATACCGAGGCCATATACCATGCCCAGCAGCTTTTCAATGAAGGCCATTACGTGGAAGCCGGGAAAGAGTGGAATAACGTTCTGCGTTTTAACCAAATGTCAGTACTGGCCCATAACGGTTTGGGCAAATCTTATTTATATCAGGAAGACTATGTAAGAGCACAGTACGAATTTTTTGTAGCCGGTAACCGGGGATATTTTAGCCAGGCTTTTTGGGAAACAAGAAATATTTGGCTGTTAAAAAATATTCCCTATTTACTGATTGCCTTTGTAGTTTTTTTCGCGGGTTTATTCGTATTAAAGATGGCAGACAAGAATCAAGTTGTAAAAAAAACAATAAATAAAAGCATAAATACAATTATGAACGCGAAGTATTTTAATACAATTCTGTTCTCTTTTTCCGTCGCAAGGCATCCGGTGGATAGTTTCTATGATTTAAAAATAAAACAAAAAGGCTCTTTACCTGGAGCGATTGTCAATTTTATTTTTATCTTCGCGGCGTATTTGATAAACCAGACATCCAAGGGTTTTGTCGTACAGTTCATAGAAATAGAAGATATGGATTTTAATGTAATCATCGGCGGCTTTATCGGAATATACCTTTTATTTGTATTTTGCAATTACCTTGTTACATCCATTAATGACGGAGAAGGTGAAATAGACGATATTTTTAAATTGGTTTCCTACTCCATGCTGCCGCTTTCTATCACTCTATTGGCCGTAACATTGATTTCCCATGTAACGACACAAAACGAAACCTTCCTGCTTGTTTTTATGTTAGTCGCCGGCTTCGCCTGGAGCGGGTCGCTTTTATGGCTTGGTTTGCAGGAAGTGCATAACTACAGTTTCAGTAATACCTTTAAAAGTCTGGTTTTCACAGCGGTATTTATGTTAATCGCCCTTGTCCTGATTTTTAACATGACAATTTTATTTAACCAATTTGTGCAATTCTTTGAAGCGATAATAAGGGAGGCATATGCGAATATTACAAAAATGTACTAAGAAAACTATTTTCTCTGCGGCGGTAATTTTCATTCTGTCCATTAGTACTTTCGCGTTCGATGCTTATTTCCCGAATAACAGAGACACAAGAATGCCGCCGCAGCGAGCTGTTTTCAGAGTATCAAAAACCGATGAATACGAATTATTGGGCCGGTTTGGAAATTTCGCTTATTACTATCGTTCGGACAGGGACATTATTTTAATTGAAGACGTAGTAAACGGATATTCATGGAAAACAGGCCTTGACGCTCCGTTTGGCCAGGATTTAAGCAGAGCAATTGATGATGCGAAAACCATACAGGAAAAAATTAAGGTTGCGGAACCCAGGGAAGTACGCCTTAACGCTACTTATGTGGGTTTTGCCAATTCATTGCTTACGGTGGAATTTTACGATGATGCGTTTAATACAAACATGGCAGGATCCGCAGCCAGGCAGGGCGCAAGATCCGAACTGGTAAAAATAGCAGAGGATCATTACCGTCTGGACGTTCGTTATGTAAATATGGATTTAACCATACGTTTACACATATATCTGTCCGACAAGGGTATAAGTTACCGGATTTATGACAATGAAATAGAAGGCAAGGGAGCCGGTAATATGGCCTCTGTTATCATAACGCCTTTCCTGGGCGCGGCGGGAGGCGTGCGTCAATATTACGATCCTGTAAAAGGAGAATACGGACCGGAAATTCCCAATCCCATGACGCCCGGTTATGCTTTTGTACCTGACGGCAGCGGAGCGTTGATTCGATATAACGACAATACTGTAAGCATTAACCGTTATGTCGGGATGGTGTACGGAAATAACCCTGCCGAATCCATGTTTTATTACGACAATACAGTTTATGCCGTGCGTAAGAAAGAACCTTTAATGCCGGTATTCGGCGTAGCTCTCGGGAATAACCAGCAGGGTTTTGTAGCGTGGGCGGACGACGGCGGCGAACATATGGAAATTGTGATGTCTCCCAAAGAAAATATGACTAATTACAATTTTATATTCCCGCGTTTTATATTTAACCGGCAGATGCATCAGGTATATAACCGGAAAGGGGAAGGTTATTTCAGACTTTACCCCGATCGTTTACATTACGATATTTCCATGGACTACCGTTTCCTTACGGGAGAAGAAGCGGATTATGTGGGAATGGCTCTTGTCTACCGCAAACACTTAATCGAAAATAAAACCTTAATCCCCGGTAAAGTACAAGCCGACGGAAAAATGCCCTTACGAACCGATTTTATTATGAGCGATGTTAAAAAAAGCGTAATCGGTTACGCGAATGTGGTGACAACTAACGCGAAAGAAGCAGGGGAAATTGTCAAAGACATGCTGAATAACGGCATTAGATCCGTAAACGGCGGACTATTAGGCTTTCAGGGAGGAGGTATAACTACCGGTAAACCCTGGACATTGGATTATGCACGCTCAATCGGAACCAAAAGAGATTTCCGTAAATTATTCGAAGAAACTAAAGCACTGGGCGCTGACCTTTCTTTTTATCAGGATTATTCCACCATAAACCGCCTCCAAATGAACCTTCCCCGTAATCAGGCATACCATATAAACCGTTGGGGTATAAGAGCTTATGACAACACGGACTCTTTCCTTCCCGTTCAGGAAATTTCCTTCGCACGGCCTCAGCGCAGTGCGGATTGGTTTAAACAACAGGCGAAGAAAGCGGCAGCTGTCGGCGCGCCTTCAATTACAGCCGACGGTATAACAAATAACCTGATAAGCCATTGGGGCCGAAGAGATCCCATTACCGCATCGGAGGCTATTGATTTATACGAAGCTACTTTTGCCGACAGCCCTCTTCCTGTTAACATGAAAACCCCTAACCAGTACTTGTGGAAATATACGAATCGTTTCCTTGAAACCCCTGTATTTCCAACTCAATATATCCTTGAGACCGATACCGTTCCGTTTTTACAACTTGTACTTAACGGGACTATGGAAATGTACGCGCCTTATTCGAATTTCTCTTTTTATACCCAGCGGGATATTTTACGGATGATTGATTATAATGTGTATCCTTCTTTCGTACTGACGCATGAACCGGCTCACTTGCTTTCAAGCACTAATTCCCTTAATTATTTTTCAACGGAATACGATGTGTACCGCGATATAATCAAGCATGTTTACAGAGAAGTCGCAGCCGCTCTTTCAAAAGTGAAAGGCCGGGAATGGCTGAACAGGACGGTGCTTGAGGAAGGGATTATTTTAAACGAATACAGCGGAGGCATAAAAATACTCATTAATTATACCAATAACGATTACCCGTATGGTGACATAACGGTTGACGCTATGACAGCGGCGGTTACACGTGATAGGGGGCAGCCATGAAAAAAGTTAAAAAATTAAGCGTCTCCGAAAAAAGACAAGGGCTTTTCGGTTATTTGTTCCTGCTCCCCTGGCTTATCGGCTTTTTTTCTTTTACTGTTTGGCCTTTTGTGTACACGATTTTTCTAAGTTTTCATGAAGTACGGCTGACAGTTGAAGGCTGGTCAACCACTTTTAACGGCATAGATAACTATAACCTTGCTTTTTTAAGGAATACGGAATTTGTACCCGCTCTTGTTAATTTCCTTACTATGGAACTGCTTTACGCTCCTGTGATCACTGTTATCGCTTTTATCATAGCCTTATTGTTAAATCAAAAAATAAAGTTTAGAGTAGGTTTCCGCGCATTATTCTTCCTGCCTGTTATTGTAATGAGCGGGCCTGTCATGTATCAGTTGATGGATTCAGGCAGTATGACGTTTGCCGGTATCAGGGATATGATTCTATATCAAGTTGTAGATCAGTTTTCCCGTCCGCTGGCCAACGCGCTGGTTTCACTTTTCCAAAATTTTTCCATGGTACTGTGGTTCACAGGCATTCCAATCATCCTGTTTATAAGCGGCATACAAAAAATCAATGACAGTATGCTGGAAGCGGCTAAAATTGATTCAGCTACTACATGGCAAATACTTTGGAAGATTATTATACCCATTATCCGGCCAATTGCCATGGTTTCGGTCATTTTAACAATCGTGCAGTTAGGCACATATTCAATTAATCCTGTTTTGCCGCTGGTACAGGAAGCAATATATAACACAACAAGCGGACTTGGTGTTGCCAGCGCGTTCGCGTGGATCTATACTGTCGCGGCGTTAGCGTTAATGGGAGTCGCTTTCGCCTTGTTAAACCAGAAAGAAGACGCGGTGAAAGAACAGATGTTAGCGGCAAAAAAAAGGAAAATGTAGGGCGGAGGGCCGGATATGGAAAAAAAAATAAAACCTGTTATACGGTTTCTAAAACAGTTAAATTATTTAAACCTTGTGATTTATGTAGCGCTTGTTCTTATCAGCTATCAGTTTATTTACCCCCTTCTCCGTATGATTATGACATCTCTTATGAGCCCCGAAGATATTATTAATCCTACAGTTAATTGGCTTCCTAAAAGCTGGTCTTTCGGAAACATACAGACTGCCTTACGGGTGCTTGATTTAAAAGTTACATTGAGAAATTCAATTATTTTTTCCGGCTTATTGGCCTTATGTCAGACAGCGGTTTCGGCAATGACAGGTTACGCTTTCGCGCGTTATAAATTTAAATTTAAAAACTTTTGGTTCATAATGGTTATCCTCACCTTTATTCTTCCTACCCCGATTATGCTTATTCCCCGCACCATGATGGCTGTATCTGTCAGAGAAATTTTCGGGGTTCAAATGATAGGAACTGTTTACCCGCAATTACTGATGGCAATAACAGGACAGGGAATTTATTCGGCAATTCTGGTCTTAATATTCTATAACTTTATCAGGCTTATCCCGCGTGCGCTGGACGAAGCCGCCGCCATAGACGGAGCTAATCCAATGCAAATATTCTACCATGTTATTTTAAAGCTAAGCCTCAGTACAATATTGGTAGTTTTTCTTTTTTCATTTGTATGGAACTGGAATGAAACCTATATCACCAACACGCTGGTAAGAGGTCAAATCCCTCTGCTTCCGCCCAGACTTGCCATGTTTGACAGTATATTTGAAAATTATGCGTCTTCAAGCGGAGGCCTCGATCAGGGACAGCAGCGTGTAAACGAAGCATATAAAATGTCCGCTACGCTGATATCAATACTACCCCTGTTAATTATGTATATGGTAGTACAAAAACAGCTAATTAAAGGTATTGAAAGCGCGGGATTGACCGGAGAGTAAAATTTCTTGAAAATCTTTCCAAAGTATCTTTATGTTATTTTAACTTTACTGTTTCTGCTTCCCGCTGTATTTATTTTAGGGACTTGCAGAAAAAATAAGCAGGCAAATGAGGTATCCGGCCCTGTTATAGAAGAACCTATATCCAAGCGGGAGGTAAAGGCGGTGGGTTATAAGTATGATGAAAAGAAGCTTACATATGAATTGGTATGGAGTGATGAATTTAATTATACCGGCCTTCCTGACTCCGGAAAATGGGAAAACGAATCCGGCGGAAACGGCTGGGGAAATAACGAATTGCAGTATTATACCAAAAGCGACAATGTGTATGTAGACGGTGATAAGATGGTAATTACAGCCAAACTGGAAAAATTCGGCGGACGGGAAGTTACTTCCGCCAGGATTAGAACAGCTAAAAAAGGCGATTGGCTTTACGGAAAAGTTGAGGTATGCGCTAAAGTGCCGACAGGTCTGGGTACCTGGCCTGGCATTTGGATGCTGCCTACAGATTGGAAATACGGCGGATGGCCTACCAGCGGTGAAATAGACATTATGGAACATGTGGGATATAACCCTGACGCGCTTGTTATGTCTATACATACGGAATCATTCAACCATGTGAAACAGACGCAAAAAAGTAAAAGTGTAAAAAAAACCGGAATGACAGATAATTTCCATGTATATGCCGTGGAATGGCTGCCGGATAAAATAAAATTTTTTTACGATGGGGAATTGCAATATACATATAACCCCGTCATGTTAAAAGACAGTCCTACATATAAGGAATGGCCTTTTGACCGGCGTTTTCACCTGTTGATAAACCTCGCATTCGGCGGAAACTGGGGCGGCGCCCGCGGCGTGAATTACGATATATTGCCTGTAAAATATGAGATCGATTATGTGCGGGTATACCAAAGCCCGGAAATTAACGCGTTAATAAATAAACCTTAAGGAGATTTTCACGATGGCAAACAAACCGATTTATTCAATTGACAATGATGAGTTTATAATTGAAAACTACAATAACGCAAAAGCGTTCGCCAGCTTCCTGCCCGCTATTGCCGGTCTTTGGGGCAAGCCCATTTGGGTTTATTATGTCAACAGGGGGCAGGCAATAGCCAATTTCGGCGTCAAAGACAAAGACGGCGCTATAGTCGAATTTAACGCGGCAAACAAAGCCTGGCGGCAGACCGCTTTGCAGGGTTTCAGGACTTTTTACAAAGTAAACGGAGTCTTTTTTGAGCCTTTTCGCAATTCACTGGATTTAAAAACAAAAAAAATAACTCAAAAAATGTTTATAAAAACCCATGAGGTGCGTCTTTTTGAAAGGAACGAAACATCCGGTATTGAAACCGAAGCCGCTTTTTGCACCTTACCCGGAGAAAATTTCCCCGCTCTTTTAAGGCGGCTTTCAGTAAAAAATATTTCCGGAGAAACGAAAGAAATTGAATGCATCGACGGTCTGCCTATGCTGCTTCCCTGGGGAACACGTAACTGGATGTTAAAAAACCTGTCTCGTCTTGCCGAAGGCTGGTTCGCCGGAGTTAATTTTACCGCCAATCATGTGCCGTACTACAAATTGCCTGTAGAGGCTCTTGACCGGCCTGAAATTGTTCAGTTGTACGGCGCGCATTTTTACTGCGGTTATCTGAAGGAATCAGGCGCAGCTCCCCTTTACTGTATCGATCCGGATTCTGTTTTCGGCGAACAGCGGGATTTTGATTTTCCTGCCGCTTTTCTTGAGCATGATACGCCGTTTACAATAAATACAAAACTTGTCAGCAAAAATAAAACGCCTTCCGGCATGGGTTATTTTCCCGTTAAACTGGAAAGCGGCGCGCAGGCGGTGTACTATTCAATGATTGGGCATTGCAGCGACGTTGAAAGTATAGACAGCGCGGCGGCTATACTTTCACATAACGGCTTTTTTGAAACAAAAGAAAAAGAAAACGCTGATTTGATAAATGACATCGCGTCCTGCGCGTATACCAAATCGGCATATCCTCAATTTGACACCTACTGCAAGCAAAATTTTATTGATAACGCTTTGCGCGGCGGATTTCCTGTAACTATCGGAGAAAATACTACTTATTACGCCTACTCCCGGGTTCACGGCGACATGGAACGCGAATATAACAATTTCACAGTTCTTGATGAATATTTTTCCCAGGGAAACGGCAATTACCGCGATGTAAACCAGAACAGAAGATGCGATGTCTTTTTTAACCGGGATATAGGCGATGACAATATCCGCTTTTTTATGAATCTTATTCAAAGCGACGGCTTTAACCCGCTTAAAGTGCTTGGCGTCAGTTTTACGTTTGAAACCGCTGAAAACAGACGGCGTTTTATTAATGAAGAATTTGCCGCTAACGCGCTTAATATTAAAGAACACCCTGACTTTATTGAAAAGCTGTCATTCTTTACGTCAAGGCCTTTTACTTTAGGCAGTCTGTTTCATTTTATTGAAGAAAGCAAAATAAACCTTTCCGACAGGAAAACCCTGCTTGTGTCGCTCTTAAAATACACAAAAAAAATAAGCCTTGCGGAACACGGCGAAGGGTACTGGTCGGATCACTGGCATTACAATACCGATTTAATCGAAAATTACCTTGCTGTTTTTCCCGACCGTTTTAAACAGCTTCTCCTTGAATCCCGTAATTATACTTTTTTTGACGACTCCCATTTTGTTGAATCCCGCAGCGTAAAATATGTTCTGTTCCGCGGAATGCCCCGGCAAATCCGCGCTGTTCGCCGCGACCCCGAAAAAGCCGCTCTTATCGCGTCTCGCAAGCAGAATCCCAATGTACTGCGGACAGGGTTCGGTTCAGGTGAAGAGTACTATACAAACCTTTTAGGCAAGCTGCTTTGCCTGATAGCGAATAAATACGCTTCACTCGATCCTGAATGTCTTGGCGTGGAAATGGAAGGCGATAAACCTAACTGGTGCGACGCTTTAAACGGGCTTCCTGGCCTCTTTGGCTCTTCCAGCGCAGAAAGCCTTGAGTTGCTCAGGCTGGTTTCTTTCCTGAAAAGCGGACTTGCAGAAATTGAACCTGCGCTCAATACCAGGGTTGCCGTAGAAATCTATAATTTGTTAAACGAATTGATAAACATTACCAAAACAACCAATGACAATTTTATTTTCTGGGACAAGACCCACACGGTAAAAGAACACTTCCGTGATATAACACGTCTGGGATTTTCCGGTAATGAGGAAAATTGCACAATAGGAGCTGTTCTGGAAATGCTCTCCGTTATTGAACAAAAACTTTTACAAAGCCGCAAAGCTATTGAAAATTTGACCGAAGGCGGGATTGTGCCAACCTGTTTCGCATTCATCCCGGAAGCATACGAAATTGACGAAAATGCGGAGAACAAACGATCTCCCGCGTCAATTGCGAGAGAAAAAGCAACGCCGGCCGCCGATATACAGGCCGGTGCAACGGCGGCGGTAATGGCAATCGCCGGAGAAAAGACCATGTCTATAATTGTTAAATCCTTTAAACGAAAAGACCTTCCTCTTTTCCTTGAAGGGCCTGTGCATTATCTGCGCCTCTGTCCCGAAAAATCTGTCGCTCGGAAATTCCACAAGGATATGCTTTTAAGTCCCCTTTATGATCAAAAATTGCGTATGATCAAGGTTAACGCTCCTATCGCGTCCGCCGGTCAGGATATCGGCCGTATTACTGTTTTTACGCGCGGCTGGCTTGAAAACGAATCAATCTGGCTGCACATGGAATACAAATACCTGCTTGAACTTTTACGTAACGGTCTTGCGGAAGAATTCTTCAGTATAGCGAAAACAGCTCTTATTCCCTTCGTTGATCCCAACGCTTACGGACGCAGTATTTTTGAAAATTCTTCATTTTTGGCAAGCTCGGCGCATCCCGATGAAGCTTTGCACGGTCAGGGTTTTACCGCGCGTCTTTCAGGCGCTACCGCCGAATTTATTTCAATGTGGATAGCGATGACAAGCAGCCTTAAGCCTTTTTCCCTGAATAACGGCGAACTGCGCCTCAGCTTAAATCCGTGCCTGCCCGCTGATTTTTTTACCGCCGCGAATACTTTTACCTTTTATTTCCTTGGCTGCTGCGAAGTTGTTTATCACAATGAACCGCGCTCTGATACCTTCGGCGCACAGGGCGTAAAAGCGCGTGAGTATCGCATAACGTATGCCGATGGCGGCGCTGAAACAATTACCGGAGATTTTATTCAGGGAAAGAGCGCTCTTGCCGTCCGCGAAGGAAAAGCGCGGCGTATTGATGTCAGGCTTGGCTGAAAGAAGGAGAAGCTACCGAACCGCGTTTTATTATGGGAGAATGTACCAACATTTTCCTGTATATGGGCTTGTTGATCTGATCAAATTGTTCAAG
>Ga0268262_10002321_pt1 | contig 22229 bp, 24 predicted proteins | sample TergutNc150P3_FD_190354 | JGI IMG/M metagenome (GOLD analysis project Ga0268262, IMG submission 190354) | Nasutitermes corniger P3 segment gut microbial community from laboratory colony in Florida, USA - Nc150 P3 (SPAdes) (version 2) | ecosystem: Host-associated > Arthropoda: Insects >... | reverse complement strand
CGCGTAAGCGGTGTGGATCAATTAATGCCGCACGCTGAGAGCACCAAAAAATGCCGCAGTCCTCAATAAAAGCAAGGTCACCTTTAGGTGACCGACAGTGCGACCCCAAAGAAAATCTTCAGGCATACATCTTGCCCTCACTAAGAAATAAATGGATAAATAATAAATAAATCCCAACCCGCATAACCGCCGCCGTTACGTGCTAAAAACGCGTTTTTTATGTGCCTGTTAATATACTCAATCATATATCACCTCTCGGCTAAAATCGGTTATACTCCGATCTTAGCCGGAACACAAAATAATATCAAGTATCTATCACCCACTTGGTTCGCACCCTGTTCGTGTGGTTCGTGATAAATTTAATCTTTCATCCCCTGGCATAAACCCAAGCATTTCCCTCTTTCCCAACCCGCTTAATAACATTCATCTTCATTAACACGTACAACGCCCTTTGGGACATCCACTTTTTAATACCGGCTTTTTCGGCGTGGGATGAAACTGTAAACTTTTCTTCCTTATTAAAGGGAATAAAACGCAGATAATCCTTTGGTTTTGACAATAAAATACTCTCGTGAAAAGCGGATAATTGTTTATCTTTGATACTGATTCCCTTGCGCCGCCGTGCGCCCTTGCCGTCTTTTACGCGCTTTTCGGTAATGTCAATCATTGCGATTTCTATTGTTACGCCCCGGATAAGCGGCAGAGTGGGGGCGTGGAGGAGGGCGTTAAAAATGTCCCAGGTGGTTCCATGTAAGGGGCTTTTTCTGCGATAAAGCAATTTTTCTTCTATATTATAGACTTCAATCTTTTTTGTTACGGCGATGGGGTGAATAATCCGCACTTTGCCTATGGAGGCAAACTCTTTTACTTTCTTTCTAAGGGGTCCAAAACTGCCCGTTTGAACCTCAATATATTCGCCGTTTTTCCGTATTCCGTCGGCTACAAAGCCGCCTACTTCGGCTTCGGTCTTGCCCCCGGGACCGGCGTATTGAAATTTTAAAGCGCGGTGCAAAGAGCTTTCATTATTAGTGCCTATTGTTTTTCGTGTATTCAAGTAATTCCTCGGCGCTGAGCAAATCAAGGAAATGATAGGTTTCACTTACGCCTGTTCTTTCTTCGGTCTTAATTGCCGCAACCTTAAAGACAATCATTTTGTTTGTTGGCAGTGGCAGACTTAGCACGTTGCCATTCATGTCAACAAGGGAATTAAAGGGCAAACGCCCCTGAATTTCTTGAATATCGCCTTCTGGGAAAACTATGTAAAATTCGCGAATTTCCATGATTTATCATAGCAAAAAGGTCAAATTTATGCAATTATTATTTTTCGCTATACAAACGAATAGCGAAATACTATAAGCGTTTAAATTGTATTTTATTAATGTCAACAAATTTGTTAAATGGCTGTCGCCTTATTCTATCTGAAAATAGCCTAAAATAAAATCGTGCAAATTTCGCAAATTTGCACGATTTTTCCCATTAAAATGACCCATTTTTTGCAATTATTTCCATAATACTATACAAACAGATAGTGAAATTATCGCATTTTTAATGCTATACTATTGTATAGCTATATGGGCAAACCGTTGAATTATTTTATGAAATCTATACAAATGTATAGTATATTTGCCTTTTTACTACATAGATGTATAGCTAAACAGATAAATTTTTTATTTTTTTTTCAAAATATTTTCAATAATACTTGTGTTTATTGTATATCCAGTTAATACTGTAATTGTAAGTGTCATTTAGTGGCATAAATTAGAATATTGAGGATTTAAGTGGAATTTCAACTGAAAACAGGGACAATTGAGAGTACTCTTGATGATAAGGGTAGAGTTGTTATTCCCGCTCCTTTCCGTGAAAATTACACTGGAAAATTGGTAATTACCCAAGGTAAAGAAGAATGCGTTTGGGTTATGCGAGAAGCCACTTACCAGAGGTTCCTTTCCAGATTTAAAGAAAAATGCAAAGAAGAAGGCCTTAGTTTCGAGGAAATCGAGGCTTTTAAGTATCAACATGAAAGTACGGCTTTTTCAGTGGAAATTGACCCAAAAACAGGCCGAATTCCCATTCCGGCGTTTCTGCGTTCTTACGCGAATTTAACAAAGGATTGCCTTGTGGTAAGCGTCGATAATCATCTTGAGATTTGGAACTCGGACTACAACAAAAAATTCATGGAAGAAGTCAGGCTCATCAACAAAAATGCGCTTAGAAAACTTGATGCTAAGGTTAATTTGTTTTCGGATGAGGGTGAAGAATGACAAAGTTTTATCATACGCCCGTTATGCTTAATGAAGTTCTCGATTTGCTCGCTCCGAGGGGGGGAAACGGGCTTTTTATCGACTGCAATACGGGCGAAGGCGGACATAGTTATTCGATGATGTCAAAGTATCCTAATTTAAAATTAATCGCCATAGACGCTGATAAAGATATTCTGGAGATTGCGAAAGAACGGCTCCAGCCGTTTGCCGACCGCATATATTTTTATTGCGGCTGGTCGTTTGATCTCCTAACGGATTATCCTTCACAGTTTAAAAGACCTGATAGAATTTTCTTTGATTTGGGGGTGAGTTTTTATCATTACAAAAAAAGCGGCAAGGGATTCACTTTTGAAAAAGACGAATACCTTGATATGCGCCTTGATACTTCAACAGGTCTTACCGCGGCTGAGCTTCTTGCGCGTCTTCCTGAAAGGGAATTGGCGGATATGTTTTACAATAACGCCAATGAGCGTTATTCGCGCAGAATCGCTTCGCTAATCGTGAATGAAAGGCAAAAATCGACAATTACTACAACTTCGGCCCTTGCCAATTTGGTGGAAAGGGCGGTCCCTGCTTCTTACAGGCACGGACCTATACATCCCGCGACAAAAGTGTTTCAGGCTTTGCGTGTCGCGACAAATGGGGAGCTTTCACGGCTTCCATCGATCCTTGAGGCGGCGTTAAGGCTTCTCGAGCCGGAGGGGAGGCTCGGGATCCTGACTTATCATTCTATCGAGGATAGAATCGTTAAAAATTTCATGCGGACCATGAATAAAGACTGTATTTGTCCGCCAAATGCGCCGATCTGTAAATGTAGGGGACACCGCTCAATCAATATCATTACAAAAAAAGGTATTACGGCTGGAAAAGACGAGATTGAGCGGAATCCGCCTTCCAGAAGCGCGAGATTTCGCGTAGCGGAAAAAATTTTAGACGAGGTTGATAATGATTAAAAGGTATTTATTGCTTTATTTTCTTGTTCTTACAATACCGCTTTGCCTTGGTATTTTGGTCTGGCAGTCCAACCGTTATCAGAACCTTGTGAAAGAAGTGGAACGTCTTGAACAGACGCAAACTGAATGGATAGAGAGTAATAAAAGGCTTATTGCCGGGATTGGCGAATATTCATCGCCGGAGAGAATAGAGACTCTCGCAAAAAGCCAACTTGATTTGCAAAAGATACCGCCTGAGTATTTTCTTCAGGTAAAGATTATGGGGGGGAAGGGGCATGGAGACTGACTTAATGGGTATCGGCGAGTTGTCCGGTTTACTGGGCGCGCGTCATATTTCATTTGCACCTAATTTAGGTTTTTCCTCAGTAGCCATTGATTCCCGCGCCGTTAAAGACGGCACTCTTTTCTTCGCCCTTGCCGGTTCTTCACACGACGGACATAAATTTGTACAGGCCGCTTTTAACTCAGGCGCAAGTGGGGCAGTTGTAGATTCATTAAAACTTGACAATTTTGATTTAATAAAGACGGCCAAAAAAGCCGGTAAAGACCTAATCGTAGTGGAAGACACGAAAAAAGGCTTACAGGACTCCGCAAGAGTTTATCTTGAAAAGTTTCCCAATCTTAAAAAAGTTGGGATAACGGGCTCTTCGGGAAAAACCACCACAAAAGAAATTACGGCGGCTATTATCTCATGCGAAAAAAATACGGTAATGAATAAGGGGAATCTTAATTCTGAAACGGGGCTTCCGTTATCCGTATTTGAAGTCCGCGCCTGTCATGAAGTGGGAGTTTTCGAGCTTGGAATGAACAGGCAAAATGAAATATCAGAAATAACCGAAGTCCTTAAACCAAACATCGCGTCAATTACAAATATCGGTTCTGCCCATATCGAATTTTTCGGCAGTAAATCTAAAATAGTTAACGAAAAAAAATGTATTTTTAAGTTTTTAAAAGATGGTGACATTGCCCTTGTTCCGGCAAATGACGAATATGCGAAAGAGATGGCGGAAGGCGTTACGGGAAATGTTAAATTTTACAGTCAGGATAATTTTAAGGAGTTTGAAGGCTGTCGCAGTCTTGGTTTGGAAGGGACTGAGATTATTTGGGCTGGGGAAAAAGTGCGTTTTGCACTGCCGGGAAAACATAGCCTTGATGACGCGATTGCAGCCATCGCGATAGCGAAAGAAATCCCGGTTTCAGATAACGCGATTATCCGCGGGCTTGAATCGGTTAAGCCGCTTTTTGGAAGGCTTGAAATATTAAACGGAAAGAGGGCGACCGTAATACGCGATTGTTACAACGCCAATCCTGAGTCTTCTGCAAAGAGCGTTGAATTCTGCGATTCGCTTGAATGGCCGGGAAGGAAAGTTTATGTAATTGCCGACATGCTTGAGTTGGGCGACAGTTCATTTTTTGAGCATGAAAAATTAGGTTTTAATTTATCGGCTTCATCCGCAAAAAAAGTTTTCTTATTCGGCAATGAAATAAAAGCGGCTGTTCGCAACTTGGAAGATAACGGCAAATGTTTCTTTTATTCAAGCGATATAAATGAACTTTCAGCCGCGATTAATGATTATGTGAAAAAAGGCGACCTTGTACTGCTTAAAGGCTCTCGTGGTTGCGCTCTTGAAAGATTAAGTGAAATGTTAACGGGGGTTAGCGATGTTTCTTGAGTTTTTAGATTTATTATTCAGCTATTTTTCCCCGTTCCGCGTATTCTCGTACCTGACTTTCAGAGGCGCGTTTGCCGCCCTTACCACCCTGTTAATTTGCTTTATCTTCGGTGGAAAAATTATAGAGCTTCTGCGAAGGTTAAAAATCGGGCAGTCAATCCGCGAAGACGGTCCTCAGACTCATCTTGCCAAATCGGGAACGCCGACTATGGGTGGGACGTTTATAATTATTTCAGTCGTAATAGCAATGCTGTTCTGGGGCAATTTGCAGAATAAAGCCATCTGGATAACGATGGGGGCGTTCCTGGCGTTTGGCGCGGTGGGCTTTGCCGACGACTATTTAAAAGTTAAGCGGCATAATTCGCAGGGGCTTAGGGCTTGGGTAAAACTTGCAGGGCAATTTGTAATCGCGATTACCATCGTATTAATAATTTATTTTACATACGGCGATAACATAACGGCCCTTTACATCCCATTCTTTAAAGATCCGGTCTGGGACATGGGCTGGCTCTGGATTCCGTTTGCGGTATTCCTTGTAGTGGGCGAATCAAACGCGGTAAATTTCTCCGACGGTTTGGACGGTCTTTTAGCCGGTTTGTTAATTTTAGTATTTCTTACAATGGCAATCCTCACCTACATTACGGGACGTATTGACTATTCATCATACCTTGGGATACCTTATATCCCCGAAGCTGGGGAACTTACCGTGTTCTGCCTTGCGGCAACTGGCGCTTGCGTGGGATTTTTGTGGTTTAACGCCCACCCCGCCGATTGCTTTATGGGTGACGTTGGAAGCCTGTCGTTAGGCGGCGTAATCGCGGTTATTTCGTTAATAACAAAAAAAGAAATATTGTTACTTGTAATCGGCGGAGTGTTCGTCATCGAAATTGTATCCGTCATTTTGCAAGTTGCGTCTTTTAAACTGCGCAAGAAGAGGATTTTTAAAATGGCCCCTCTTCACCATCACTACGAAATGCTTGGTTGGTCAGAGAACAAGACCGTTATCCGTTTTTGGATACTGGGCGGGTTATGCGCGATTATAGCCCTGTCAACCTTAAAAATTCAGTAGGAGAGGAATGTATATGTTCGACGCGGAAAGAACGCAAAATCAAAGAACAGCACATCTCTTTTGCTTATGCGTAATACTGTTAATGGGAATGGGGTTTGTAACACTTTATTCCGCATCATACTCTTTCGCCGCGCGGTTTTTCGGAGAAGGAAATTACTTTATTGTCAGACAGTTGATTTACGGGGCGGTTGGAATCGTATTCTTCATAGTTTTCTCGCTGATTGATTATAATCTGCTTAGAAAATTCATATTACCACTTGTTATTATCGCCGCTTCTTTATGCGTATTAACATTTATCCCCGGCATTGGCGTAGAACGCTATGGCGCGTCACGCTGGATAGAGTTCGGCATATTTACCTATCAGCCTTCAGAGATGGTAAAATTCGTACTTCCGCTGTACCTCGCACACCTGCTTGATAAAAAAGCGGATAACCTTGACAATTTTTATTCAGGCGTTTTGCCGCCGGTTCTTGTTACCGGAATCTTCTTCGGTCTTATTTACGGGCAAAATAATTTCTCTACCGCGATTTTTATAGTCATAAACGCGTTAATAATATTTTTCCTTGCCGGCATTCGTTTCCGTTATTTCTTTGCGGCGATTTCAATGATTATTCCAATTTCCGCGCTCTTGGTTTTTACAAAAGAATACAGGGTCAGGCGGTTGGTCAGTTTTTTAAGGCCTCAGTGGGATCCGCTTGGCGCGGGATTTCAGGTAAACGCGAGCAGGGACGCGATTGTTTCAAGCGGCTTATGGGGGAAAGGTTTTGGGGAAGGAACGCGCAAGTTGGCGAGTATTCCTGAAATTCACTCGGATTTTGTCTTTAGCGCGTATGTCGAAGAAACGGGATTTATCGGCGTTCTTTTGTTTTTTGCCATGTTTGTCGTTTTTGCGATTCTTGGATTTAGAGCCGCGTTGGAGAGCAAGACTTTATTTGGAAAACTGTTAGCCTCAGGGTTAACCACAATGATTGTGTCTCAAGCGATGCTTAATACTGCCGTTGTTTCCGGGGCTGTTCCGGCAACCGGCTTACCGCTTCCTTTCTTTTCCGCGGGCGGATCTTCGCTTACTACGACGATGATTTGCGCCGGTCTTATAGCAAATGTCGCAAGGAATAAAAACGAGCCTGTAAACGGAAAAGTAAAATTAAATTACGAAGAATCGGAGGATGATTATGATATCTGAATATTATTATGAAACTTCCGATACGGTTGTCACAAAGAAGAAGTCCAATGAGAAGATTGAGAAGGGGCTTAAAAGGCTTTTAATTATCGCCGTCATTATTTTGGCGTGTGAATTAATTTGGCTCTTTGGAGTAAGCCCGTTCATTCCATTCTCGTCCGTTGAGGTTCACGAATTTCCAGGACTTACAAGACGTCAAATTCTTTCCATTGCGAGTATTAACGACAACTCTTCATATTTTTCAACTAATGTTAATGTTTTAAAAGAAAAACTTTCCGCCAATATCCTTGTGGAATCGGCTGTCGTAATAAAGCGTTTTCCCGATAAATTGTCCATCTTTTTAAATCCGCGACAGGCCGCCGCCGTTACATTGGCGAATATAAATTCAAGACAGGTCATGATCTACATTGACAGACAGGGGGTGTTTTACAAAATAGAAAACGGCGATTTGAGGGAAAAGAACAATATTCCCGTTATTTCAGGAATAGAAAACGCGCAGCTTAACATGCGTCTTCCTTCGGCTCTTGTTCCGTTAGTTGAAAATCTAGGTAAAATTTCCGTATCATCACCTGAATTGTTATCCGCAATTTCCGAGATACGGATTGAAAGAAAAGCATGGGACGGCTATGATCTTGTGCTTTTCCCCGTTCATAGCGGCATAAGGGTAAGGGTGGAGAATAATTTAACCGAAGACACGCTTAGGTACATGCTGCTTATGTTGAACGTGTTTGGAACTGACGATAAACGTCCGCAGGAAATTGATTTTAGATCCGGCATAGGTTCGTATAAAATTGAGGAGTTATCCGATGAGTAATGGAATAATCGCGTCGTTGGATATTGGATCAACTTTCGTTCGCGTTATTGTTTGCGAACGCGATGCGGAAGGACGCCTTAAAATAATCGGCTCTGGAATGCGGCCCTCAACAGGTTTAAGAAAAGGAGTGGTGGTAAATATCGAGGCTACCGTTCATGCCATAGAAGCGGCAATTGAAGACGCTGAGATGATGAGCGGGCTTGAAGTAACGGATTGCTGGACGGGAATTGGAGGGAATCATATAAACGGGATTAATTCACGCGGCGTTGTCGGAGTAACAGGAAAAAAACGCGACACCAGGGAAAGGGAAATAGGACAGGAAGATATTGACCGCGTAATTGAAGCCGCAAAAGCGGTCGTAATACCGACGGACAGGCAGATTTTAGAAGTAATACCGCAGAATTTTAAGGTGGATGATCAAAAAGGGATAAGAAACCCCATGGATATGCTTGGAGTGCGATTGGAATCGGAAGTGCACATAATTACATGCTCCGTGACTGGCGGGCAGAATTTAATTAAATGCGTCAACCGCGCCGGTTTCCGCGTGAATGAACTGATTTTACAGACCCTTGCCGCCGGACGCGCCGTCCTTACACAGGAAGAAATTGACCTCGGCGTTGCGTTAGTTGATCTTGGCGGAGGAACTACGGATATGCTCGTATATGTGGAAGGCGCTCCGTATTCAACTTATACGATACCCGCGGGCGGGACTCAAGTTACAACCGATATATCAATTATTAAAAATATTTCCGTTGACAACTCGGAGAAAATTAAAATTGACGCGGGTTGCTGCTGGGATGATATGTTAGATGACGATGAGACCGTAATTGTGCCTGGAGTAGGGGGAAGACCCCCAATAACAATTCCACGGTCACAGATACTTGCAATTATAAAACCGAGAATGGAAGAAATATTTAAACTGATAAAGCAACATCTTGATTCGCTGAATCTTCCGCGTCCGCTTGGAGGAGGCGTAGTATTAACAGGCGGCGGAGCGCAGTTGTCAGGTGTTGTTGATCTTGCGAACAGTATATTAAAACTGCCGGCGAGACTTGGCAGTCCCATACCTTCGCAGGATTTGTCTGGATTGGTAGAAGAATACAGAACGCCCTCTTATGCAACGGTCATAGGGCTTGCCCTTGAGGGAAACCGAAGAGCGGGCGTTGATTCAGTCGAGAGAGGCGACAAGCATGGAGAGAAAAAAAATGAAGCTCTCATTGGCAAGTTAATATCATGGCTAAGAGAGGAATTCGCATAATCTGAAAATATAAACGTTGTTTTAAATTCAGATAGGAAAGAAATTTATTGGGAGGGGTTAGAAAGATGAATGTTTTTGCAGTGTGTGAGAAACCGCAAGTACTACAATTTAAACCGCAGGAGGCGTCTGTTTCTCTAAAGGTTGTTTCAGCCAATGAAAACAGGGAAATTATTAAAGCGCGTAACGATGTTCCGGCCGTTATCAAGGTAATATCCTTGGGCGGCGGCGGCGGAAACGCTTTGAACCGAATGATTGAATCTAACATAGCCGGGGTGGAATTTATTGCCGCCAATACGGATATTCAAGATCTGTATAAAAAGAGCAAGGCTAAGGTTAAAGTTCAAATCGGCGCCGAAATAACAGGCGGACGCGGAGCGGGAGGAAATCCTGAAAAAGGGGAAAAAGCGGCGATAGAAGATCAGGTGGCGATTGCCGAAGCGTTAAGGGGCGCGGATATGGTTTTTATCACCGCGGGAATGGGTGGCGGAACAGGAACGGGATCGGCTCCGATTGTCGCTAAAATCGCAAGGCAATTAGGCGCGCTTACCGTAGCCGTAGTTACAACGCCTTTTGAATTTGAGGGCCGTTACAAAATGAGGCTAGCAGAAGAAGGGATCGCAAAATTACGCGGTGAAGTTGACACTTTAATCGTTATCCCAAATCAGCATCTTTTTAAGGTTATTGACAATACGACAACGTATAACAAAGCCTACATGATGGCCGATGAAATACTGTGCAGGGGAGTGCAGGGAATTTCAGAGCTTATCACCGAGACGGGATTCCAAAATACGGATTTCGCTGATGTTGAAACGGTCATGAAGGGCAAAGGCGACGCGTTAATGGGCATTGGTTTTGGAACCGGTGAAAACAGGGCGCAAGACGCGGTTAAAAACGCCATTGACAACCCGCTTCTTGAAGATACCAGCATAGACGGGGCGACGGGAGTACTTATTAATATTGTCGGTCCTGAGGACATAACGCTCCTTGAAATACATAATTGCATTCAATCGGTAAAAGAACAATGCGATCAGGAAGTAAATATTATTCACGGCCTTCGCATAGATCCTGAAATGGATAACGCCATTCAGATAACGATCATCGCGACGGGATTTACCGGAAATACCCGCACGGAAACAAAAACTAGCGAACCGGTTAAAGTTAAGAATTTGGATTTTATTGATTACAACGAATTTGAAGGAATGGTTGAAAGGACAAAAAAACCTGAATATCTTTCATATCTTCCTCAACGTGAATATCAGGATGATCTGGATGTTCCGTCCATTATAAGAAAACATAATTACAGGACGGAGGAAAAACTGGTTTCACAAAGGGCGGAGAGTTGCTAGTTTGAAAGATTCAGAACTTCTTGCCAGATACTGTTCTCGCCTTGTGGCAATAGAGCGCCTCGCGTTACTAACAAAAGAATGTTACCGTCTGGAAATAAAATGTTTTCTTGAATATCTCGAATCAAGAAAAATTACACTTCATGAAACGGATGCGGCATTTCTTACGGAATATCTTGTTATGCGAAGTAATGCGAATAAAATTAAACCTCGTTCGGTCGCTAAGGCGATTTCCGCGCTCAGATCTTTTTACAGATTTGCCGTGGATGAAGGACTGGTGGAAAGTAATCCGGCGGATATTCTTGAGAGTCCCAAACGAAAAATGAATATTCCCGAAGTAATGGACAGAAAAACGATAGAAGATCTTTTAAATGTTATAGACACTTCAAAACCGCAAGGATGCCGCGACAGATGCCTTTTTGAGTTAATTTATTCGGCGGGGTTGCGCGTTTCCGAGGCGGTGGGGCTTAACATAAAAGATGTTGATATCGACGGAGGTGTCGCAAAGGTAAGAGGAAAAGGAAATAAAGAGCGTATAGTGCTTTTTGGAAAAGAAGCCGCAGATCAGTTAAAACAATATCTGCAATACGCAAGACCCAAGCTGGCGGGTAAAATAAACAAAACCCATGCCCTTTTTATCGGAAGAAACGGCAACCGCCTTTCCAGGAAGGGAATTTGGAAAAATTACGCTAAATCCGCCTGCATTGCGGGCACGTCGTCGCATATTCACACGTTACGGCACAGTTTTGCGACTTCGTTATTGGCGGGGGGCGCGGATTTAAGAACCGTGCAGGAACTTTTAGGACATGCCGATCTTGGCACTACTCAGATTTATACGCATGTGGATACGGCAATCTTACGGGAAAATCACCGTCGTTATCTTCCCAATTTACATAAGACGGGTATGTGAGATTATTATGAAAAAACTAAAAGAAATTATATCTGCCATTCTTGTTATTGCCGCGATAAGTATAATCTTTTATCTTGTATATCAGCATGTAAATACAAAAACTCACAGGGACTTGGCCAAACGCATTGCCGAATTAAGTCCTAAAGGAGGACCGCCTGAAACCTTTGACGGTTTAAGAAAGGCAATTGCGTTATATGAAGATCAGATCGAGAGGAACGTAAGGGAGGGCGCTCAGACGGGAGTTTACTGGAAAATACTGGCTATAAGGCTTGCTGATAAAAAAATGCACAATGACGCGCTTAATGCGTTTGAAAGGGCAATCTATTATAATACTGAAGACCCGACTATTTATTATTTGACGGGCATATCCGCCGCATCAGCCGCAAAATCACTTGTCGGATTCTCGGCGGGAGAGCAAAAAGAAAAAGACAGATTGTATAAACTTTCTGAGAATTCGTATTTAAAATCGATGGAACTTGACATTACCTATACAAAGCCCATGTACGGCATCGCAATATTGTATGTTTTTGAACTTGACAGACCGAAGGACGCGATTCCATATCTTGAGCGTTATCTGAAAATAGCGAGTTCTGACATATCAGCCATGTTTGTTCTTGCAAGGGCGTATTATTCTACGGAAAATTATTCTGGGGCGGTTGAGTTATATGACAAGATAATCAGCCGTACAAAAGATAAAAAGATCAAAGAAGAGGCGTTAAAAAACAAAGACTTAATTCAGGGGATGATATATGAGTGAACACGGTTTACTGGATTTAATAATTTCTCTTTTACCGGGTTTAAAAATAACGGATAGAATTTCGTTATTACAGGTTTTTGACGATGAAGAAAAATTATTTGTTCAGAGTAAAAGAAGCATGGAAGAAATATTAAATCACCAATTAAGCGAATTTTGGGATATTACGGAAATTCATGAAAAGGCCGGAAGTATTGACACAACTTGCAGAATGCGCTCTATTAAATGGGTATCGTGGAATGACGCGGATTATCCGCCACTTTTAAGGGAATCTTATGATCCGCCTGCCGTAATTTTTTACATGGGAAAACTTCCAAACCCTGAGAAATCGCTGTTAGGAATGGTTGGCACAAGAAAGCCAAGTCCGCAGGCGGCTGAACAGGCGTACAAAATAGCGGGTAACATCGGCAGGGCGGGAATATCGGTAATATCCGGTCTTGCAATTGGAATTGATGCGATGTCACACCGTGGCAATCTTATCGGCAACGCGCCCGGTTACGCGGTATTGGGTTCCGGCATAGATCAAGTTTATCCTTCCGTGAACAGGCCATTGGCTAAACGGATATTGGATTCTGGCGGCGCGATAATTTCCGAGTATCCGCCGGGTGTGCATCCAAGTAAATGGACGTTTCCGGCAAGGAACAGAATTATCGCCGCCATGTCGCGGGGAGTGTTGATAGTGGAAGCGCCTAAAAAATCAGGGGCTTTAATTACTGCGGGATTCGCGCTTGAACAGGGAAAAGACCTTTGGGTGGCTTCCAGCGGAGTGCGTGAAGACGGAAGATTTGATAAAAGGGGAACAATTAAACTTGTACAAGACGGAGCGGAAATAATTAATTCGGCGTGTGAGGTGCTTTACAAATGGAATATGGCGGTTGAAGAAGTTGAGGTTGATACGGCTGAGAAATCAGGGGCAAATAAAAATGAAATTATCCATTCAATGGCTAATTTCTTAAAAATTGAGATTTAAGGATGCGGTATGACGGCTGAAAAAACTGTAAAAAAGAGTCCGGCAAAAAAGAAATCATCAAAACCTAAAAAACAAGTTTTGGTGATCGTGGAATCTCCGGGGAAAGTGAAAACAATCGAAAAGTACTTAGGACCATCCTACAACGTAAAAGCGTCGATGGGTCATCTTATTGACCTGCCAAAATCCAGAACGGCGATAGACGTGGATAATAATTTTGAGCCTGAATATATCACAGTCCGCGGAAGGGCGAAAATATTAAAAGAATTGCAAACGGACGCGAAAAAATCAGGTAAGGTACTGCTTGCCTGTGATAATGACCGCGAAGGTGAGGCGATAGCGTGGCATTTGCGTAACGCTATTATAGCAAAAACGGAAAAAGTTCCCATTGAAAGAATCAGTTTTAACGAAATAACTCCTCAAGCCGTAAATGAAGCGGTATTAAATCCGCGCGGCATTGATGAAGATAAAGTAGCCGCCCAAAAAGCGCGTCGTGTGCTTGACAGGCTTGTAGGTTACAACCTTTCGCCGCTTCTTTGGAAAAAAGTAAAAAACGGCCTTTCCGCCGGAAGGGTTCAATCTGTCGCGTTACGTCTTATATGCGAAAGGGAAAAAGAAGTTGACGGTTTTATTCCTGAAGAATATTGGACTCTTGAAGCGGATTTTAAATCGGGCAAATCAACTTATGCCTCCCAGCTTGTTCTGTGGAATAACAACAAACCTGAACTTAAAAGTGAAGCCGAAGTTAAGGCAATCATAGAAAAAATTCAAAATAGCGAATTTATAGTTTCCGATGTCCGTGAAACTGATAAAACAATAAAGCCAAAAGCCCCGTTTACAACATCGCAGTTACAGCAGACGGCGGCAAACCGTCTTGGTTTCACATCACGCAAGACAATGCAGGTGGCACAACAGCTTTACGAAGGTGTGGGCATTGGCGCGTCCCGCGTAGGTCTAATCACTTATATGCGTACCGACAGCGTCCGTATTTCAAATACAGCCATTGAAGACGTGCGAAATTGGCTCATGAAAAATTTTCCCAACGAGTTGCCTGAAAAACCTGTTGAATACGCGGTCGGCAAGAACGCGCAAGACGCTCATGAAGCCATAAGGCCAACATACACGGAATATACCCCTGAATATCTAAAGGATTACCTTGTAAAAGATCAACTCCGCCTTTATACGATTATCTGGGAGAGATTTGTTTCAAGCCAGATGAATAACGCCAAAAGCAGAACCGTAAGCGTTGACATTAAGGTTACGGAAGGGCAGGATGAAGGACTTTTCCGTGTCAGCGGAACCAAACTTCTTGAAAAAGGATTTTATAAGGCTATAAAACTAATTTCTTCCAAAGAGGAAAGCGGCGGTACTTGCCCGTCTTTAAAAACAGGCGATAAAGTAAAAGCGGAGAAATTCAAGAAAGAACAGCATTTTACGCAGGGGCCGGCGCGTTATTCCGACGCTTCAATAGTGCGTATTCTTGAAGAAAAAGGCATAGGCCGCCCTTCCACTTACGCGTCAATTATTTCTGTTTTATTGGATCGTTACTATGTTACGCGCTCAAACAAACAGTTAGTGCCGACAGTGTTGGGTAAATTAATAAATGACGTGCTTGTTGAAAACTTCCCGCATTATGTTGACGTTGATTTTACCGCGTCTATGGAAACCAAGTTGGACGAAGTTGAAGAGAACAAGGTCAACTGGCCTGACATGATCAGGGAATTTTGGGCTCCATTTAAGACGACCGTAGACGACGTGAGTAAATCAATAGAATCGTACAAGGGCACTTTAGACGAGCAGACGGATTTTACCTGTGAAAAATGCGGGAAACCAATGTTAAAAAAACTCGGGCGTTTTGGATTTTTCCTTGCGTGTTCAGGTTTTCCCGAATGCAGAAATACAAAATCAATTCCGCTTGCCAAATGCCCGAAGTGTGACGGCGATATAGTGGCGAGAAAAACTAAGGGCAGGGGCAAGGAATTTTACGGTTGTACAAATTATCCTGAATGTGATTTTATAAGCCACTTTAAGCCGATAAATCAAAATTGTCCAAAATGCGGATTTTTCATGGTGGAAAAATATGACAAGAAAAACGGGGCGCATAAGGCGTGTATAAATCCCGATTGCGATTATTTACACAGCGCGGATGACGAGGAATAAAAATGAAAGAGGAAAAAAACGTGCTGAATACCGAGCCTCAAATTGTAATGGAATTTTTATCCTACATGGAATCCGTAAAAGGATGCTCGGCGAGGACTGTGGAAGCCTATGGAAACGATCTTATGCGTTTCGCGAATTATTGCGCCAATCATGGGATTACCCCCGAAGAAGCCTCCCCATACGAAGTGCAGAGCTTTATCGCTGAATTATCCGCTGAAAAAATGGCGGCAACAAGCGTTAACCGCCGTCTTTCTACGATTCGCGGTTTTTACCGCTGGATGGCGCGTTTTGATAAAAGGGCGGATAATCCCTGCCGTTCCTTGCGTAACATAAAAACTCCGGTAAGACTGCCCGACGTCCTATGGGAGGACGAGATGGCGGATTTTGCGGCGCTTCCCGAAACTACGGGAATTCTTTGGCCGGAAAGGGATAAGGCGCTTATTATGGCGATGTATTCAGGAGGACTGCGCATATCGGAAGCGGTGTCACTGTCCATGACGAATATGTCCGCCGATCTTGACGAGGCGAAGATAACAGGAAAGGGTGGAAAACAGCGTTATGTGTTTTTCAATGATGAGGCGGTTGAGGCGATTCGGGAATACCTTCCGCAAAGGGCGGAACTCTTAAAAACAGCGGGGATTGACGGAAAAAAATCAGCTTTGTTTATAAGCAGAAAAGGGCAGTCTATTTCAATTCCCGGAGTACGCTGGATTATTTCGCGTTATGCGATACATTCAGGCTTGGGAAAAAACATTCATCCGCACGCGCTTCGCCACAGTTTTGCGACACATCTTGTAAATTCGGGATGCGACGTGCGCGTGGTTCAAGAAATGTTGGGACATTCAAATATTTCCACCACACAGCGTTATACGCATGTTAATTTTGAGAAAATGAAAAAGGTATACGCGGCTTCACATCCGCATGCCGGAGGACAACATGGATAAAAAAATTAGGAGTACTACCGTAATAGCGGTTAGAAAAGGCGGCAAGGTCGCGATGGCGGGAGACGGTCAGGTGACAATGGGAAATACGGTAATGAAAAATAACGCGCGTAAAGTACGCCGCCTCATGGACGGGAAAGTGCTTTGCGGCTTTGCCGGAGCTACCGCTGACGCGTTTACGCTCTTTGACCGTTTTGAAGCTAAGTTAAAAGAATATTCAGGAGACCTCGCGAGAGCCGCGGTTGAATTGGCAAAAGATTGGCGCATGGACCGCACATTAAGGCGGCTTGAAGCGCTTTTACTGGTCGCGGATATAACAAAAATACTGTTAATATCAGGCACGGGTGACGTGATTGAACCCGCAGAAGACGCGCTTGCGATTGGTTCGGGGGGGAATTACGCTTTTGCCGCTGCATTGGCGTTCATGGAAGGAAGCCAATTTTCGGCTGCGGAAATAGCGGAAAAAAGTTTAAAGATTGCGGGTAACATTTGTATTTATACAAATATGCAAATAACATTGGAGGAATTGGGATGATGGAGGACAAAAAGGAATACACTCCAAGGCAGATAGTGGCTGAACTTGACAAGTACATCGTGGGGCAGAAAAAAGCCAAGAGAGCCGTAGCCGTGGCGTTACGCAACCGCGTCAGAAGATTAAAACTTGAGCCTGAGATACGCGAAGATATCGCCCCTAAAAATATTTTAATGATAGGGCCGACTGGAGTTGGAAAAACTGAAATTGCCCGCCGTCTTGCGAAACTTGCGGGGTCTCCCTTTATTAAAGTGGAAGCCACAAAATATACCGAGGTAGGTTATGTCGGCAGGGATGTTGAGTCCATGGTACGCGATTTAATGGCGGCCGGGTTTCAGATGGTAAAACAGGAGATGCAGGAAGCGGTTAAACAGGAAGCTGAGAAACGCGCTGAAGAAGCGCTCTTGGATTTATTACTGCCGATAAGCGAGAAAAAACATAAAGATAAAAAACAGCGTCCCGGTCCAATAATGAGGCCTATGGGCACTTTTCAAATAAACCCTGAAAATTCAAACAGCAGTATTATAGCTACGACATTGCAGTTGGGGTTTCCCGCTTTTAAGAAAGATCAGGAAACGCAGGATAATGAAAATGAGCAGAAAAACGCGGAAGGTCATGAAGAACCCGCGGATGAGGTAAAAGACGGCGAGAATGAAAGGTTTAAGGCAACAAGAGAAAAATTAAGAGTCATGCTTCACGAAGGCCTGCTTAATGACAGAACGGTCGAGTTGATGGTGGGACAGAGCCCGAATATCCCAACTTTTGAAATGATGGGCGGCAGTATGGAAGACCTTGAAGCGAGCATTTCAGGAATTGCCGGAATGTTGGGCGGCGGTCAAAAGAAAAAAGTCGTGACCGTTCCACGCGCGATGGAAATATTAAAAGCCGAAGAAGCGGAAAAACTTGTAGACCGCGACAGGGTAAGTGATGAGGCGCGACAGCGCGTGGAAGAAACGGGAATAATCTTCATAGACGAAATTGATAAGATTGCCGTTAAAGGCGACAGGGGAGGCGGTCCCGACGTATCGCGCGAAGGCGTGCAACGCGACATCCTTCCCATTGTTGAAGGAGCCACGGTTAATACAAAATGGGGACCCGTCAATACCGATCACATTCTCTTTATTGCGGCCGGCGCTTTCAATGTCAGCAAGCCCTCGGACTTAATCCCCGAATTGCAGGGAAGATTCCCCCTGCGCGTTGAATTGGATTCTTTGGGCAAAGACGATTTTTTACGCATTTTAACCGAGCCTAAAAACGCCCTTATCAAACAGTACACCGAATTGCTTGCGACGGAAAATGTCAGTCTTGTTTTTACGCCGGAAGCTATAGAACACCTTGCGGCACTTGCCGCTGAGGTTAATTCAAAAATGGAAAATATTGGGGCAAGGCGGCTTCATACGATAATGGAAACCCTGTTGGAGGAGGTTTCCTTTGAAGCGTCCGATATAGCGCCCGCGAAGATTGACATAACCGTCGATTATGTCAACGAAAAACTGGCGGATATTGTCAAAGATCAGGATCTTGGCAGGTATATTCTTTAGATTAGGTTGGTAAAGAGGAGGGGAAATTTTGCCGAAATTTGAATTGGGAGGAATGTTTTATGAATACATTCGCTAAAACTGTCGATTTATTACACCGCGCAATGGACGCAAGCACTGTCCGCCGTCAGGTCATTGCCAACAATTTGGCTAATGCCAATGTTCCCAATTTTAAGCGCACAAATGTCAATTTTGAAAGTGAGTTAAAACGGGCGCTTGATTCGGAAAGTAAGCGTCCAGCGCTGGAACTTAATGTGACTCATCCCGGTCATTTTCCAAATTACAAGGAAAGGGACTACCGTGACGTGCAAATTCGCCGCGTCTTGGACTACACAAGCACTTACAACAACAATGGGAACAATGTCGATCCTGAAAAGGAATTCATGCTTGCCACTCATAACCAGATGAGTTACACGCTTTTTGCGCAATCTGTGGCATTTGAATTTAGCCAGATAAATAAAGTATTAAGAGGATAAGGTAAATGGGAATTTTTAATTCGATAAATATTGCGGCGACAGGCTTAACCGCAAACAGAGCAAGGCTCGACGTAATCGCCAACAATATGGCGAATATCAATACGACAAGAACGGATGAAGGCGGCCCTTTCAGGCGCAGCCGTGTAATTATGCGCCCAATGGTGGAAAGCCCCTATTGGCGTTCCCCGTTCCTTCCTGATTCCATGGATAACGGATTGGGCAGGGGAGTGCGCGTCATGGAAATTCAGGAGGACAGGTCAACGGAGCCGCGTTATGTTTACGATCCGACACATCCTGACGCCATTCTTTCAGGACCGCGTGAAGGCTATGTTGAAATGCCCAACGTGGATGTTGTTACGGAAATGACGGACATGATTTCAGCTTCGCGATCCTATGAGGCGAATGCCGCGATTATTGACGGATCAAAATCTATGTTCCAAAAAGCTTTGGAAATAGGTTCAAAATAAAATTTTTAAAGGGAGGGAATTATGAAGATTTTTAACAGCCAGGCGTTTATAACCGCGTCCGCGGCGAAGGATTATTCCGTAACAATGGCGCGTACTCATGAAAAACATATGCTGCCGCCTGACAGTCCGTATTATGGAAATGGGCATAAAGCTCTGGCGCTTAGGGATGCGTTAGGCGCTCAAAGCGTTACAAGGGTAGGCGTTTTTGAAGACGCGATGCTTCAAGCTCTTGATAAGGTATCGGGAGCGCAGTTAAACGCCAGCAGTATGCAAAAGGAAGCGATTATCAATCCTGATTCGGTTGATATTCACGATATTACAATAGCTCAGGCCGAAGCGGGCATGGCGCTTGACATTACGCGAAATATTTTAAGCAGGCTTGTACAAGGCTGGAGAGATTTGATAAATACAAGATAATAATTATATTTGGGAGGGGAAATGAACGAGTTTTTCAAAAAATTTTTTACCAAGGTTACGGCGTTATGGGCAGGCTGGTCTTCGCGGCAAAAGATCATTGTCGCGGTAATAGGCATTGTCATTATTGGCACTGTAATAACGCTTTTTCGGGTTTCAGCCACGCCGGTTTTATCGCCTGTTATCAGCAGGCCGATTACCGATGAAGGTTTGCTGGACAGGATAGTAGCCCGCATTGAGCAGGAAAATGTTAAAGTTACGGTTACTCCTGACAATGTTGTGCGGGTCGCTGACGAAAAAACGGCGCAGCGTATGAGGGTAATCCTTATGACTGAGGATTTGCTTCCTTCAAAAATTGATCCATGGGAGATTTTTGATAAAGAACGCTGGACTACCACCGACTTTGAGCGTAGTGTAAGATTTCAACGCGCTCAGGAAGAAAGTATAACCAGTCATATCAAAGCGTTTGAAGGCGTTGATAATGTCAGGTTAAAGGTCGTATGGCCCAAAAAAGAACTTTTTGTTACTGAGCAGAATCCTGTAAGCGTAGGAGTAATCATCGTTCCGACGCCAGGAAGCGATATTGTACAAAACAGAAAGAAAATTGAGGGTATGCAAAAACTTCTTAAATCCATGATAGAAGGGTTAAATGATGAAAATATCACAATAACGGATAATCATGGAAACCAGCTTAACGATTTTGACGGAATGAAAGATTTTGATAAGCAAGCCCTTAACGAGCGTCAGTATAAAGACACCATGAGACGGGAAAAAGAATATAGGGGACTGATACTTACGGCAATTCAAAAAATATTTTCTGAGGATCGCGTAAGGGACCTTAACATAAAATTTGATATAGGTTACAATCAGGAATCATATACAAGAAGAGATATTCTTCCCACCATAATTAAGCCGCAGACTCCGGGTCTTTCCTATGACGATTCTGAAAGAACCATAGAAATTATTGCAGGAGAAAATACGGGTACTACAGAATGGAAAGGAACTGGATATATCCCGGAAGGACCTCCTGGAACGGAAGGACAGGCTCCCCCCGCATTAAAGGACATGAGCAATCTTTACGGGGAGATGAAACAAAATACGGTGACAAAAAACTATGTATGGGGTGAGCAAAATATTCAGGGAGAAAAAAGCCCGCAAATTGATCGCGTTACAGTCGCCGTAAACATAGACGGGCAATGGAAAAGAAAATTTGACGCAAAAAGAAACCCGATAATCACGGCGGACGGAACCATTGAAAGGGAATACTCCCCTGTTCCCCCTGAAGATCTGGAAAAGGTAAGAAAATTAATATGCGACGCGATTAATTATAATCCTGCAAGAGGGGATTCCGTTACCGTAACTAATATTCCGGTTGATCGCTCCGCGGAATTTACGAAAGAGGATGAAGCGTTTTTTAGGAAAAAGCAAATGCAGCTTACAATAATTGTTTTTATTGCGGGTTTGACATTAATGTTATTTGGATTTATGCTAATTAGAACGATCTCCCGCGAGATGGAAAGGCGCAGGAGACAAGCTGAGGAAGAGAGGGCGCGTCGAGAGCAGATGATGAGGGAGGCCGCAATGGCCGACGCGGAAAATCAGGAAGGAGAGGACGTGTCAATTTCCGTGGAGGAAAAGACAAGGATGCAATTAATGGAAAGCGCAATCAATCTGGCAAAAGAGCATCCCGAAGACGCCGCCCAGCTTATCAGAACTTGGGTTTTGGAGGAATAAACTATGGCAAAATCACCATTAACGCCGGGAGCTGTCGTGGGAGCCAGTTCCAAGAAAAAGAACGTAAAAGAATATTCAGGCCGACAAAAGGCGGCTATATTTCTGGTAACGATAGGTTCGGAAATTTCCTCGGAAATATTTAAATTCTTACGCGAAGATGAAATTGAAACCCTCACCTTTGAAATCGCAAGACTTGAAACAATAGACGCGGAACAGAAGGACGCAATCCTTCAGGAATTCCAAGAGTTGATGATGGCGAACCAGTTCATATCAACGGGCGGTATCGACTACGCGAGGGAGCTTTTGGAAAAATCACTTGGAAGCCAGAAGGCGATTGACATTATCAACCGCTTAACGTCAAGTTTGCAGGTGCGCCCATTCGACTTTATCCGCAGAACGGACCCCGCGCACCTTTTAAACTTTATTCAACAGGAACATCCGCAAACAATCGCACTTATTCTTGCGTATTTGGAGCCGAACAAAGCCTCCATCATTCTGCAAAACTTGCCGCATGAAGTACAAAGCGACGTGGCGCGGCGTATCGCGACAATGGACAGAACAAGTCCTGAAGTATTACGCGAAGTTGAACGCGTACTTGAAAAGAAACTTTCATCGCTGTCAAGCGAAGACTACACCGCGGCGGGCGGCGTTGAGAGCATCGTAGAAATTCTTAACCTTGTTGACCGCGCCTCGGAAAAGCAGATTATCGAAGCGTTGGAAGACGAAGACCCCGAACTTGCGGAAGAGATCAAGAAGAGGATGTTCGTATTCGAAGACATCGTTAT
>Ga0268262_10002320_pt1 | contig 22241 bp, 19 predicted proteins | sample TergutNc150P3_FD_190354 | JGI IMG/M metagenome (GOLD analysis project Ga0268262, IMG submission 190354) | Nasutitermes corniger P3 segment gut microbial community from laboratory colony in Florida, USA - Nc150 P3 (SPAdes) (version 2) | ecosystem: Host-associated > Arthropoda: Insects >... | reverse complement strand
CGACTTTAAAACACCGATTATCTTCGACTAAGTGAACTTATGTTGATATGCAAGTCTATTTTGTCGCCGTAGCAAACCGCTTCGCTCTCGCGGTTTTATATGTTGTTTTGTATTTATTAATTGACTTTTGAGCATTAGCTATACGCTCTTCGGGACTTGGATGCGTTTTGCCAAAACCAGAATCAGGTTTTTGGAAATGGCCTAACGCCATGAGCATTTTAGTTAAACCTGCCGGATTATATCCTGCGCTAGCCATTAATGCAATCGCTTTATTATCAGCATCAAATTCCTGAGCCTTTGAATAACCGTTGCTTACAAGCGTTTGCACAAACTCCATAAATGATTCGTTCAAAGCATCGGTCAATTGTTTGACATCCGTTCCTCCGGCAACACCGGATATCGCAGTGCCTGTGACTAACCAAGCCTGTGTTTTTCGGCTGCTTTTGATAGCATTAATACCGTGCCTTAATTGAATATGGGCGATTTCATGCGCAATTATTCCGGCAAGCCCATCTTCGGTGTCAGCGGCGCCAATAATTCCGCGTGTGACAAAAATATGTCCTCCGGAAGTCGCAAAGGCGTTAATTTCATCAGTGTCCAGTATTGCTACATGATAACCGTTATAAATATCAGGTTGCGGAGAATTAATTGCAATGGCGGCGCAGATTTTGTTTAAGTAAGTAGTTAAATTCTGATTTCTAGTATAGAGTTTATATCTGCCAAGTAAATTTGCCGCTACAGCCCTGCCAATATAGTATTCCTGTTCGGGAGTAATGTCTTCATTGGCAGTGCTGATGGCTTCTGCGGATGCGCTGGCCGCATTGGAAACATTATTAAAAAAACCAGTAATATGTCCACAAGAGAAAATCATAATTGAAAAAATAAAAATAAGAGAAATTATACCTATTTTAATTTTCATTATTTTTTCCCCATTTTTAACTCGCCTTCTTTCAGAAATGATTCAACATCTTTTTCGCGAATTTTTATTGCTTCTACTTTATCTACATCCGCATAATTAAGTTCCTTTTTTTGACTCAATGTTTTTTCAGCTTCTTGACTAAAGCCCTTTCCCGCAAGAGCCACTTCTTTTGCCGTTGTCGTACTTGCCGCACCTCCAGCCACTATTTGTTTTGATGTTAGGCTGGCTGTCGATACCCACCCGGTCAATGAAGGATTATCGGCGCTTTTAACTTCCGTAAAACTACCATCAACCTTTATTTGCGTAACTTTGGCTCCGTAATTTAAAGTTCCTTTGCTTTCAGCAAAAGCGCCTGTGCCGGATTTTAATGTTGCCGTTTTAACAGCGATATAAAGAACTTTTCCGTCTTTAGTCTTTTCCGCAGGCTTTTCTGCAGCAGGCTTTTCCGCCGCAGGCTGCGTCGATGCAGATTGCGCCGATGCAAAACCGATAGTCAATAAAATTAAACTTAAAAAAACTAAAATCTTTTTCATATTTCACCTCTTACTAATATTATTATCACTTTTCCGTTAAATTGTCCATATATAAAAATAATTTTTTCGCAAAATTATCTATAATATGTATATTATTTTTCTGTTAAATTGTCTACCCCATTGTCCCAATTTTTTTCATCCGGGGGCGAAGAAACAAATTTAATGCATCTATTAAGGTATTTTTTTGCTGCAAAATCCTTCTTATTATTATCACAAATTAGCTGGAAATAAGCTTGGGCGGCCTGAAATTCGCGTTTTTCATAGAAATTAAAGGCTCTTTCCCAGTTTTTTACCATTTCCAGCAGTTCAGGAGGGGCGTCGGAAGCAATATCCAGCAGTTCGTAAAGCCGTAAAGGGGTATTAATACCGACAACGCGCACCCTGCTTAATGGCCGCAAAACAAACTCATCGCCCAGATGTGTCCTTGTATATTCGCTAATCAGGACGCCGCCTGTGTCATATTGTTTATTAACCCCCTCCAGCCGCGCCGCCAAATTTACATTGTTTCCCATGATTGTATAGTCCATTTTATTGGGAGTACCCATGTTACCTACTACCATATCCCCCGTATTGATACCCAGCCTTGTAAACATCGGACTAGGGTCGTCAATGCTGCTTATTATCCCTTTTCCAAACATGGCTTTCATAACATCCTGATTAATAAATCCTTTTTCAAGCGCTTCTCGGTTTATATCCACTTCCGTTTTTTTCATATCTATTGCGGCTCGGCAGGCAAGGGCGGCATGGTTTTCCATGTGAATAGGAGCGCCGAAGAACGCGATAATCGCGTCGCCTTCGTATTTATCAATTGTTCCCTGATTATTAAGAACAATGTCACTCATTCTTGTAAGATAGAAATTAAGCAATTCTACAAGTTTTGCCGGATCGCCCAAGGCTTCGGAAATTGTAGAGAAACTGCGGACATCCGTAAAAATAGCAGTCATCTCTCTTTTTTCGCCGCCAAGTTTTAATTGGGAAGGATCATGGATGATCTGTTCAATAACCTTAGGTGACAAATACTGTGAAAAGGCGGATTTAATAAAGCGTTTTTGGCTGCCTTCTGTCGCATAATTGTAAAGCATTACAGTGATAAAAGCGGCAAGTGTTCCGGCAAGATATGTCACCATGGGCAGCCAGAGTCCGACAAACTGATAAGCGGCAAAAGAGCCGACAATAGTTATTAAAACAATAATTGCCACACCAATAACAGAAAAAGAAATACGGGGTGAAAAAATAGCCATGAATACCACCAAAACTATAACCACAAGAAGAATCAGCAAGTTAAGCCACTCGTCGCTTTCGCGGATAAAATTTTTATTAAGCACATTATCAAGCATTGTTATGTGACATCCCATTCCCGGATATACGGATGATATCGGCGTATTAAAAATATCAAAAAGTCCCTGCGCATAAAAACCAAAGAAAACATAAGTATCCTCAAAGTTTTCGGGGGGAAGATAATTATCGCTTTCCATATACTCTTCATCGCCATTTTTAGTCGCTTCGGCGCTTTTTAGAATATCCATAGCCCTATAAGGAAAATATTTATCTAAAGGCCCGTGATAACGTAACAGGGCATAACCGTTTTTATTAACAGGTATTGAAACTCCCTCCCATTCAATTGAACTGGTCTTTTTATTATAAGACAATTGCCGGCTTCTCCCTGAAACAACAAGCGATGCGGTAGAAAGACCGGGTATTGCTTTACCGTCAAACAAGGTAAAAGGCCTAATACGCCTGATAATTCCGTCAGAATCCGGTACGCCTGTAACGCTCCCTAAAGCTCCGGCTGCGTCTCTTAATCCTTTAATCGGGAATTGCGCTTTTTCACTTTTTCCTACGCTGAAACGTTCCAGCATGGAACCGAAATTTTCAGGCTGGAATAAAGGCGCTTTTACATCATCAGGCCAGGAGGTCACATTACCTGTTTGAGTGCTAAACATGACTGTTTGTACCACACGGCCAAAATCTTTAGACGCCCTGATATACGCATTATCATCATCTCTGGCGCTTAAACTCCGTAATGCTTCAATTGCAGTTCTGAATACCGATGCCCTTCTAGACGTCCCATCACTGTTATCAGTCCTAGGCTGCCTTCTTTCTCCGGCGGCGCGGGGGGCGTCATTTCTAGGAAGCGCGACGTTTTCCGTTTCAGCTTGTTCCAGACTTTTAACGGCGTTATCAATTATCTCATCCTGTCTAGAGTTTCTGTAAACAGAAGGCTCTGAAAAGATAACGTCGAAAGCGATTGAGTGCGCATTGCTTAAATTCATGTAATCAACAACTTCCGCATACGCTTGCCGGGGCCACGGCCAGCCCCAACCCCTTTCTTTCTGCGCCCAGTCAATACTGTCCTGATCCAACAGGATTACTGTAATTTCATCAGAAGGGCGGCCATAAATTGAGTCTGCCCAGAATCTGACCCGCATGTCATAGGATTTATATTCCAGAAAATGAAAAACCCCCAGTAAATGCAATCCGGTAATTACAAAAAAAACCAAGCCCGCGAATATAAGCGCGGTAAGTTTTTTCCCTATTTTTATTTTTGCTGCCATATTATACTCCCTACCTTTTTTACCAAAAATATATCATAATTATAACAGGAGTTATTATGAATATAAAGTACAAAAAATCATCTTTTAAATGGGTGTGGATCTCAGCAACCGTCATTTTCTGCCTTTTATTTACTTTTGCTTTAATTCCCGGCGCAGCCGCGCAAGGTAATTTACAGCAGCCTTCCGGAGCGGTAAACACGCAAAGTCAGGTTCGCAATTATACAAGCATAATGCAGAATGTATATGACTTTATTATTCGCAATTATGTTGAAGAAGTAGATCCAAGAGTCATTTTTGAAGGCGCAATGAACGGAATGTTTGGCGCTTTGGAAGACCCATATTCGACTTTTTTAACTGAATCGGACATGAAAGATTTAAACGATACAACGCAGGGAAGTTTTGGCGGCGTAGGGCTTAACATCATAAAAGCCAATACCCCAAGACCGGACGGAAAACCGATGTGGGTAGAAGTTGTCTCTCCAATCGAAGACACGCCCGGCTGGCGCGCCGGAATAAACCCGGGCGATTTTATAATAAAAATCAACGATGTAGCGACTGAAACTATCACTATGGACGAAGTGCTTGCCATGCTCAGGGGAACGGTCGGAGAGAGCGTAAACGTTGTCATCAGGCGCGGCGAAAAAATGGAGTTTCCTATAACATTGGTAAGGGAAAATATAGAAGTGCCAACCGTCAAACACACAATGATTGGCAAAACAGGCTACCTGAAGCTTCTTACCTTTACCCCGATGTCCGCCGACAGGGCAAGAGACGCTATAAACGAATTTAAGCAAAAAAACTACACCAGCATGATACTGGATTTGCGTAACAATTACGGAGGCCGTCTTGACGCGGCTGTAGAAATCTCAAACCTGTTTTTGGACGGCGGGCTTATTGTGCGTACCAGATCAAGAATTGCGACAGAAAACCGTGATTTTAACGCCAGACGCTCCACTCTTGTTGCCGCGGACATTCCGGTTATTGTGTTGATAAACAAAGGTTCAGCTTCCGCTTCTGAAATTGTCGCAGGAGCGCTTAAAGATCGCGGCAGAGCATATCTTGTAGGAGAAAATACTTTTGGCAAAGGATCGGTTCAACAGGTTTATCCTTTAAGCGGAACAGGTTTTAAAATAACCACGGCGCGTTACTATACGCCAAGCGATGTAAATATCGATAAAATCGGCATCCCGCCGGACCGCGAAATAAAGTTCCCCGAATACACGGAAGCGGACGCGGAAAAAATGAACATACTGATAAACGCGAATAAAATTCCGGAATTCGCCGAAAAAAATCCAAAGGCGACATCGGCGCAAATTGAAACATTTGCGCAGCAGCTTGAGCGTGAATACAAGCTTAACCTGTCATTGCTTAAGCGGCTTATAAGGAATGAACTAAACAGGACAACATTTGCCCCTGTTTATGATTTGGAATACGATGTCCAACTGCAGGAAGCTATTAAAATTTTTGAGAGTAAAACATATCAAAATCTGATGCAGAACTCAAAAACATTAAAACAGCTGCAGGAAGAAGCCGAGAAAAATCTGGTTCTTGCTTCATGAGGCATGAAACAATTTATTTTAAATAAAGAGCCGGATTTTTCGCAAAGCAAAGAAAACGCAGGCGGTATTGTCCGGCTTAAAGATAGTGATTATCACTACCTTGTCAATGTCCGCCGCCTTGCGGCAGGGGAATTTTTTCCCGCGCTTTTACCCGATGGCAAAGAGACGCTTGTTCAAGTGCTTTCTATTGAACACGGCGTACTAACAGGCAAATGTAATACAGGTCGCTTCGACAAGCTCAGCGACCAAACTGGAGAAGGTATTGCGGAAAATCCCGCGCATGGGCAAAAAAATAACTTACCGCCGATAATTTTATTTCAAGCGATGCCCAAGGGTGACAAGATGGATTTAATTGTCCGTCAGGCTGCTGAGGGCGGAATAACAGAGATTGTTCCGTTTGTATCAGAATTTTCGACAGCAAAAATTACAGCAGAAAAAGGGCAAAAATTTTTACGCTGGGAACGAATTATTAAAGAGGCAAGACAGCAGAGCGGCTCCAGAAATACGACTACCCTTCATCAGCCATTGACAAAAGATGAATTATTTGAATACTGGAAAACACTTTGTAAAAAAGAAAATACTAATTCGCTGGGATTATTATTCCATCATCAAAAAGGGCTTGAAAATAAAAGCCTTCACGGTTATCTTAATAATGTCCCCCAGGTTTTAGCGTTTGCTATCGGACCGGAAGGGGGATTTTCTGAAAAAGAGGTTTCCCTCTTTATGGAAAACGGCTTTAAGACACTAACAATCGGCGATACCGTTTTACGAACAGAAACTGCCGCTCTTTATTGCGCGGCGGCAATACGCATTTTATTACTGGAGAAAGATTCGTGGGAACTGAAACAAGTGATATCCGACAGCGAGTAAACCTTCTTAATGTCCCGATTGATATTGTCGCGCCGGAGAATCTTAGCTCTGTAGTGTATGATCTTGTAAAAGAAAAAAAGGAACATAATATTATTCTTCTTTCTTTGTGGGATCTATTGCGCGCAAGAAGAAATACCGAATATCGCAATTATGTTTTAAGGGCGGCTCTGGTTATTCCTATTTCTAAAAGCGTCATCAGCGGAATAAAATTTCTAACGGGAAAAAAAGCGTTCCGTTATATGCCATTTGATTTTATTATAAGCCTGCTTACCATTCTGGAGAACCGGGAATTTTCCTGTTATTTATTGGGCGGTAAAACAAAAGTTCTTATTAAAACAGAACAGAATATCAGGCAGACATTTCCGCGCCTTCGCATTGTCGGGCGTTTCCCCGGTTACTTTAAACGGTACGAAGAAGCGACCATCATCAAAGCCATAAAAAAATCATCGCCGTCGCTGTTGTTGGCGGGTAAGGGCATACGCGGCGAAGAACGCTGGATTGCCAGAAACAATGTCTCTCTTGGCGATGGCTTGAGACTATGGTGCAGCGACATTTTTGAGGTATTCGCCGAAAGAAAAAAATATCCATCGCGCGGTGTTTTTAACGCAGGACTTGAATGGATAGGCTATTGTTTTCACAGTCCATTCAAATTTTTTAGAATTTTCCCGTACATAGGATATAAGTTCTTATTACTGTATTACCGTCTTTTTGTTAAATAGCGGTCACTCTTTATAAAATTTATTCTAAAAATTTCTCACAAAGAACACTAAGGAAGAGAAGATCACGAAGAAGAGGAAAGAAGGGGTTTTTGTCCAATATCTTATCGTGAAACTCACGCCTAACCTTCGAACATAAACCCCTGATCCCCCTTTGTGATCTTTGTTTCTTTGTGATCTTTGTGTGAGATCTTTAGAATAAATTTATTGGTACATAATAATATATGGGCGTGGATTTAGTTTGTATACATCTTTTGGCGACATTAAAGGAGCGTCATAACCTGCGCCAGGTATTCCAAAATTGTAAAACAATTTAAAAGCTTTAATCGGCATATTAGAAGCAAGCGCATTATAATTGTAAGAACCGCGTTTTACTTCAGGCGGACCAAAGCCATCGGCGCAATGAATCAACCTGACTCTGTTATAATTGCTTTTAACCTGCGAGCGATCTTTAATCATTGTTTGTTTAAATTGATGAATAACAAGCATACGCTCGCCGGGAATATTATTATCTATTAAGTAGTTTTCCATTACTTGCTGCGCAGTATTGATTTCTTCCGCTTTGACGCTGCCAATATCTACCATCGGTCTTATTGTCCGCCATTCAGGATCAAGGGCAAGATGCACGTTTGGATAACGCAAATACGGCAGCATTGCTTTTAATGAATCTATCGGATCATAACGGCCAATTTGATGATCTATAAAAATTAATATATCGTTCTTTATTCCATATTCGATATACTGCATAAGCACTTTATCCCCAATTATCCCTATTCTGCCCTTGGGCCAAACAGTCCCATAAATCAGATAAAACGCCTTACGAACTTTCCGTCCGCCATTGACTTTTTCGTACTCGGCGGCAAGGGCGGTCAGCATCTTGTCCAGCTCTTCAATTGAATAACGGCCTAAAATACCCATATTACGCGAACCGGGATGGCCATAATACGCAAGAATATCGTTATTAAGCAAAAAGGAAATTTGATAATTCGCTATCCGATTTAAATCTTCTATCTCTTCTTTTGTATTAACCCAATAAGGCCTTGAATTATCAGCTTTCTTCCATTGATCAATCGTATCCGTAAAAAGCATATGCGGAAAAAGCGGCGCGGTCATATAAGTAATATCAGTATCCACAGATGAATCATCGCCGGAAACCGCGTAAAGATGTGAAACTGTACATAATACAAACGTAATAATGACGGAAATACGAAGTACTTTTTTAGCCAACAACATGGTTATAAATTATCGGCAGAAATAGCTGTTTTCATCATTTTTATAAAAAAACCACAAATTTTTACCCTAAAGCACCATAACCACTTTATTTGATATTTTCCAAAGAAAATACCAATTATTGCATTGACATTTTCTTTAAAATAGTAATATAATACAATAAAGGCAAGGTGAAGGAGCAACATTATGAGCTTGAGAATCAAGCTTACTTCGATCATCTTGGTTATGATCCTGGTATCTATCGCGATCTTGTCCGTGTTCAACCTTACACGATCTTCAGCTTTGCAGTTAGACACAACTCACACTTATGCCCAGACATTGGCAAAACTCAACGCAAAAGAAGTCCAGCGGCAAATGGAAGTTTTCACAGATTACGGAAATGTACTCGTCCAAATCTTCAACAGCTATGAAGATACGGATATGAGCGGGAGGCGGAAGATGTATGACGATGTTATGCACAGCCTTATCGCAACAGTCGATTCTATTGCCGGTATCTGGACAGCATGGTTTCCCAATACCATAGACAATTATGATGATCGGCTGGGGCAGTATCAATCGTATTTCCATAGATTGAACGGTCCTGTGGTTAAAGAACCCGCCGGCTTTGAAGGCTGGCAAAGTCAACTGGCAAGAGTAACCGCGAAAGGCCTTACTTCTACAACAGGAAGAGAGCCCGCTTTTCAGGAACTTGCGGACGTCGTTTGGGTGAATGTAGTCGGCAAGGGGAATGTCCCAATCGTTTCCGTTATTTATACTTTTACAAATAATGCGGGCAAAATTGTAGGTCTGGTCGGAATCAACTTTATCAGTACAGTTCAGCAAATAGTAGAAGATTTGATAAAAGAAGTGTACGACGGCGCGGGAATAGCCGCGATATACAGCGATAACGCCACGGCTATAGCTCATTGGGACAAGGAAAGGATCGGGGAAAATATGAAAACCAACTCCAAAGAAAAAGCGCTTTTTGGCAAAGACATTGACCATTTAGCCGACACAATCTTAAATGGAAATGTCTCTATTCTGGAAAAATATTCCCAAGTCATGAAAACAGAAGTATACTATATTTTCCAACCTATTCTTGTTTCCGGCTTTGAAACAACTCCCTGGTCTCTGGAATTAGGCATTCCCGTAAGTGAAATAAAAAAACCGATTAATACTCTGATATCTTATGCCATTGTATTCGCCGTTATCCTTCTGGTACTGGCGGCAGTTATTACATTGCTCGTCGCCAACAACATTGTTAAACCGATTATCGGCGTAACAAATACCTTAAAGGACATATCCGAAGGCGAGGGCGATCTGACGCGGAGCGTTGCCGTCAGTTCCAAAGACGAGGTAGGCAGCCTTGCTCAGTACTTTAATAAAACACTTGAAAAAATTAAGGGCTTGGTTCTTCTCATTAAAAAACAGTCAGGCACGTTATCAGAAATCGGCTCTGACCTGTCCAGCAATATGACCCAAACGGCGGCGGCGGTAAATGAAATTACCGCTAACATTCAAAGCATCAAGGGCAGAGTCATAAACCAAAGCGCCAGCGTTACTGAAACTAACGCAACCATGGAACAGGTTATTGCCAACATCAATAAACTCAATGGCCTTGTAGAAAATCAGGCTGACACCATACAAAAAAGGTCTGCCTTCATTCAAGTAATGGTAAATAACATCAATTCAGTAAATCAGACTTTGCATAAAAACATGGAAAATGTACAAACCCTCAAAGAAGCCTCCGAAATAGGCCGCAATGGATTGCAGGAAGTAGCCGCCGATATTCAGGAAATATCCCGCGAGTCTGAAGGCTTGCTGGAAATCAACTCGGTCATGGAAAATATTGCCAGCCAGACAAATCTGCTTTCGATGAACGCGGCGATAGAAGCGGCGCACGCCGGGGAAGCGGGTAAGGGCTTTGCTGTAGTCGCCGATGAAATCCGCAAACTGGCGGAAAGTTCCAGCGAGCAGTCCAAAACGATTGGTACGGTTCTTAAAAAAATAGCGGAATCAATCAAAAAAATTACCGGCGCCACTGACAATGTGCTTAAGAGATTCGAGGCGATTGATTCAAGTGTCAAGACGGTAGCAGAGCAGGAGGAGGTAATCCGTCATGCGATGGAGGAGCAGTCTGATGGCAGCCATCAACTCCTTCAGGGAACCAGTAATTTGAATGGAATTACCCAACAGGTAAAAGCCGGTTCTGAAGAAATGTTAAACGGCAGTCAGGAAGTAATACATGAAAGCCATAATCTTGAAAAAGTAACGCAGGAAATAACCGGCGGTATGAACGAGATGGCATCAGGCGCGGAGCAGATGAATGTCGCAGTACACAACGTCAATGAGATAAGCGGCAAAAACCGCGATGCCATTAATACTTTGATGAAAGAAGTGTCACGCTTTAAGGTAGAGTGACGAAAATGTATTACATTTTAATCTTAGGCTATCCGATGTAGCTGGATTGTAAGATTTTTGCATTGACACTTTTTCAAAAAAATAGTATTATAATATAAATAAAAGGGCAATACCATGATTAATGGTTTGCCCTCTTTTCCATTTACACAGCATATGATAGGGAGGATAACAATGAAAATCAAAATTAAACTGAGCATTATGATGATCGCTATTGTGGTAGTCGTGGCAGGCAGCCTTACCATAATTCAACTGCAACGGGCATCCAAAATAACCATGGAATCTAACCTTCGAGGTCTAAAGTATCTAGCTCAAGATCAAGCAAGATTCTGGCAAGGCCGAGAAAATGGGTACTTAGATAAATTAGACGGAATTGCGGACATAATGGGGGAATATGAAACATTACCCATAGCAACCCGGCGGGATACTTATGACAATATGCTGCTGGCTACTCTGAATAACAATCCCAACTTCGTCAGAATAAATACCGTCTGGAAACCAAACGCCATAGACGGCATGGACAACCGTTATATAGGCCGTCCCGGTTCAACTTCAACAGGGCAGTACGCAATGACCTATACCAGGGAAAATGGAAAGATTGAGGTAACGGAAAACCCTAACATTGAAGAAGTTAATAACTGGATGAACGGCCCCAACGCGCTCAAAGCCAAAGTTGATCATCCCCAGCCATATAAAGTGGACGGAAAAGACACCTTTGTTGTCAGACTGGGCGTTGCCATAACCAGAACCACTACCGACGAAGTAGTCGGACACTTATCTATTCTTTTAGACATCGCGCCGGTACAAGCCGCAATAACAAAAACTATCAATGATTACATAGAAATATCCCAGATGTCTATTTATTCAGGCAACGGATTAATTATGGGAAATCTGCGTCCTGAACGGGTAGGAAAGTTGCTGCCGGAGGTGGAAGCTTTATATGGCGTTTACCAAAAAGATGCCAACCAGGCTGTTCTAGACGGCAAGCCGTTTAGCTGCGCAAGCTATTCAAATTCGTTAAAGTCAAACGTAAGAATTGAAATGGTTCCTTTCCAGATAGGCGATTCGGACAATAACTGGAACGTAATGATTGCGTCGACAGAGACATACATTATGAAAGATGTCAATGCGATGAGAAATTTCGTCATTATTATGGCATTGATTGCCCTTGCGGTGGCAGTTGTAATCATATATTTCGTTCTTGACAGCATTACCAAGCCAATCGTCAAGGTGGTAGACACTCTCAAGGACATATCGGAAGGCGAAGGCGACCTGACGCGAACCATTACCGTCAGTTCCAAAGACGAAGTAGGCGACCTTGCGCTGTACTTCAATAAAACACTTGAAAAAATCAAACACTTGGTTCTTCAAATTAAAAAGCAAACCAGCGTATTATCGGAAATCGGCACTGACCTGTCCAAAAACATGAACGAAACATCGAAAACGGTGAACGAAATTAATACCCACATTCAAGATATCAAAAACCGCGTCACAAACCAAAGCGCCAGCGTTTCCGAAACCAACGATACTATGGAACAAGTTGTCGCAAATATCAACAGACTCAACGGTCATGTTGAAACCCAGAGCAACAATATTTCTCAGGCTTCATCCGCCATTGAGCAAATGGTAGCCAATATCAATTCAGTTACCAACACATTGATCAACAACACCGCCAATGTAAACTCGTTACAGCAAGCCTCCGAAATAGGACGGACAGGATTACGGGAAGTGGTGGAGGATATTCAAGAAATATCCCGCGAATCCGAGGGACTTTTACAAATCAACGCGGTAATAAAAAACCTTGCCAGCCAGACCAATTTATTGAGCATGAACGCCGCAATAGAAGCCGCGCACGCCGGAGAAACCGGCAAAGGTTTCGCCGTAGTCGCCGATGAAATCCGCAAACTGGCGGTGAGTTCCGGTGAGCAATCCAAGACCATCAGCAATGTTTTAAAGAAGATAAAAGATTCCATTGACAAGATATCTAGATCCACCCAAAGCGTACTGACCGAATTCGAGGCGATTGACTCAGGAGTAAAAACAGTTTCCCAGCAGGAAGAAAATATCCGCAACGCGATGGAAGAGCAGGACGAGGGAAGCAAGCAGCTTCTGCAAAGCGCCGGCGGCTTAAAAGAAACAACCCAGCAGGTAAAGAGCGGTTCCGAAGAAATGCTTGAAGAAAGCCATGAAGTTATGAATGAGAGCCATAATCTTGAAAAAATAACGGAAGAAATAACCGGCGATATGAACGAGATAGTATCCGGGGCGGATCAGATGAGTAATGCGGTTCATCATGTTAGCGAGATTAGTGAGAAGAATAGTGAAGCTATTGATACTTTGTTGAAAGAGGTTTCTTCTTTTAAAGTTGAATGATGTTGATAGAACAAGGAATTTTATTATGAAAAATATTGTTAAATGGTTCGGGCTTATAGTCTTTGTATCAATAATATGTTTTTCAATGGTCAGTTGCTTTGAAGATTTATCCGAAGGTGCTACATTAAAAGTAGTAAATAAATATGCTTACCCTATTACGAGAGTATATGTTACGGGAGGATTGCTTGATAAAGAAAATTTATCCATTACAACTACTAAATCGTTTTATATTGCTAATGATCCGTATAAGGATAAATTCTCGAGTGGAAATGGTTTGTACGTATACGCTGAAGGACTTACTGGCGGCACTGCTTATACTTTTATTATGCTTGGACATGGACAAACAACAACCGTTACATTGGGAGTTGATGGTCGGTTAGTTGACACTACTTATTAAACATTATTATACGCCATTGAAAAATAGTTTTAGAGTAATTATGGTATACGGACAAACGTCACTTACCGCCGGAACGTTATGCGAAAGTTGGGAAAATAAAAACCTATGACGAAGCTGGTGAAACAGTCATTTATGATATTATTGTATTCAATAAGCGTATTTTAAGGTATTATATATAAAAGGAGACACCATGAACAAAGCACGGATTGTAACAACATTATTGGGCATAACCTTAATCGGCGCATTAGCGTTAACGACTTCTTGCACCCCTAAAAAAACAGCCGAACAAACCGCAACGGCAACCTCGCATTATACCGACTTAATAACCGAATGGAAAACAACCAATGAATTAGAAGGTTATACAACATATTACGCATTATTTGACATTGACGGCAACGGCATTAAAGAACTCATATTAAGAAAAGAAGATGATTATGATGATGTCATTGACTATATATATTCATTAAAAGACAGCAAACCAATAAATATATTTGGTTATACTGGCAATGGCGAACCAATCGGAGTTCCTTGGAGTAGATACGGCTCAAGCGTAATTTTAAACAATGGATTGATAGACAGCTCTGCTGGTGATTACTCCATTTATAAAATTGCCGATGACGGTTATACCGCAATTATGATCGCAAAGGCAGAACCGTATGACTATCCTGATGAGGCTAGTAAAGCAGAAGCGAAATGGAGATACTTTATTGGAGACAAATGGGTTGACGATTATGGTATTTATGCTAAATATCTGGATGAACAGGGATATGTATGGGACGGTAATACCGAAGCGAATATTGATTGGCTAAAATTGCAGTAGGGAATTATTGCCTAAAAAATTACAATAAAAACTGTAGTTTTCCCTTTGGCAAAACTCCTAAGCAATCCGGTTACGCCGGATTGCCCTATAACCACAAATGTATCTTATGCAACTTAGAACAAAGAAACCTAGTCCCAATTGACAACAGTAAAATCCCCGGAACAAACCCTACCCAGTTATCAACATTTATAAGAAAACCTCTGCCGGCCAGGGCAAGCATAACCCCAATCGCGACATTAAAATATTCTTTTGAATCGCGTATATTAGCAGCAATAAAAAAACTCATCATAGTTGTTATAAAAGCCGCCAATTCAACCAAAGTGAACATGGAAGTATAACTGTTGACTATATTCAAACTGGTATCCAAATTTGAACCATCAATAGGAAGCCATAATATAATAACCAGAGCGGCGATAATCATTACAAAAATGACATTACGAGTTTTTTGCACCTCAAGCCCTGCGGCGCATAAACCGGCGGCAAACAATGAAAAAACACTGAAAAACCTTGCAAATAGCAGAACCCTGAACGCTATATTTACATAGAATAAAGAAAAAATATAAATACAATATAAAGGAAGAATAAGACGAACAGCTTCAAAAGCCAAAGAAATCGTAAAAATGGCAATATACAGTATTTCAGGCGCCGAAGTCCTTTCAAAGAAGGAATGAATAAATATAATACCGATAAGGGAATACAAAACCGATGCCGCCAGAGAGGCATAAACGGCATAATAATCGTTTTTCATAAAAATGGCGGTTAAAATCTGAAAAACATTAACAGGACGACGCGTATATTCTTCCATAATTTTAGGATAAACGGGTATTATCAAAAAAGAAGCCGCAGCAGCAAATAAGGTACAAATTGAGCAAATTATTATTCCGGCTTTAAAGAAAGTATTTCTTTCGGAGAGCGTCATATCGCAGTTTATACTAATTAAAATTTTATCTCAAGACGGAAAATGTAATACCGATAATGAGAATTAAGGGGAACTCTATGTTATTGAAAAAGACAGTATTTATACTTTTTATCCTTCTATTAACAACAGTTTCCGCTCTATGGGCGGGAGATTCCGCCATTTTTGTCGATTTAGGTTTCTCTCCTGATGGTAGAACGTATATGTTCGGTCAATATGGAGTATTGTCGCCGTCTCTGCGACCCTGGGCCGATATATATGTCGTAGATGTAGCCAGCAACACTTTTGTTCAAAATGGCAGGGCATCACTTATAGATAATATCCCAATAAAGGCGGGACAAGACGGTTCCGGCACTTTACACAGACTTGTCTCCAATAATTCAACTCTTACAAACCGATACAACATAAAATTCCAGAATCAGGGACTCCCGCTTTACATCTCAAGAGACAAATATCCTCCGATGCGCGGAGAAAGAATCGATTTTCGCAGTGATTTTCTTTCCGGAGAAAAGTACACTGCGCAAATAATTTCCACGATAACCGGCAGTGGACAGAATATCAGATCTTCTTTTTATATACAAATGGAAAAAATTTCAACAAATGGTCAGATAAAAAGAACCTACACTGTTGGAACTCCGGGTTTTATCCGGCAAAAGATAGCATCTTACAACTTTAAAAGAGTATTGATTGACGCTACCGAAAGTACCATTATATTTGTAATTGAAATGAAACGTGTCGCTGACAACGGCTACGATATCCGGTACATGGTAGAAGCTTTAAGGCTTTAAAACTTTAGTATAAGAGCTTTAAACCGCCCTGAAAATCTGCGTAACAAAAGAGCCGTCCTCAAATAAAAACCGTATATAAAGCAGATTAAGCAATTTATATCGTTCCCAAAGACCGTCTTTTTGTTGTTCTATCGCAAAATCAAGCCATTCATCGCGGCTTAAAACCACGCCAGAACGGCACTGCGTAAACAAATAACTCCCTTGTGGGAGCGAAACAAGGTTATTTTTCTCTGTTTCATCTGTACCCTCATTTTGGCTCTCAGACAATTTTTGCCCGATGAACAATAACTTACCCAGGAAATAATCCCGATCTGGCTCGATGCTACAGCCTTGAATCAGATTTATTTCATGACAGAGAAGAATTTCCTCGTTTTCAAGTTTTTCATATTTTAAAAGTGACGTATCTTGACAATTAGATTTGATATACAGCAAGGGAGAACAAAGATTTAAAAGCGTTAAAGGTGATTTATCCATATATAAATATTACAATATATATTACAAAACACCGCATCACGACAATGCGGTGTTTTTCTTACTTAAGAGGCAGTAGCTACTTGTTTTTTATTATATTCATCTGCTATAGCATTTGTATTTTTAAATATTATATGTAGCGCTATGAATGGACCAACAATAATAAGTGACCCAAGTATAAACCACAATAAAACCGCGCCGCCGCCTTCTTTAAATGATAAGTTATAACGTTTGGCATTATCACACAAGCGATCTCCTACCATGTACAGCCAAACTAAATCATAAATACCTAATGTGATAAGCCCAAAAAAGAAGAAAGCTAAAAAACCTCGTGTTTTTTTCCCATCTCCATCACACATCAAATTCAAATCCCTTGCCAGAACATGAATTCTCCACCAGCCATATATCCCGCCTGTAATCATCGACAGTAGGATATAAGATACCAAACCTCTTTTCTTTACCATCTTTTTCTCCTATAAAATTAATATTTTATGTAATGCATTTATTTGCATAAACCATAATTATGCAATTTTATATTATATTTCAAATTAAGTCAACCTTTTTTATAAATAGTATTTTATTCGTTTTAAGATTTTATACCGATTAAGTGTTATAATTATTATATGAATAGAAAATTAATTTTATTAACATTAACTGCGATGTTCTTGTTTACAGTTGGCTGCAGCAAAAAATATCACGCGGCAGGAGATGCAAATTACAACAATATCGATGGATTCGCTTATAACGATGAGAAAGAATCTCCAAGGGCGGCTAAAGCGAGCGCTGAATTCCAAATTCATGAAGAAGCAGGAGCAGCAGGCGATACTGATTCACTATCTGCAAATTTTCCGGACGCAGAACGTAAATTGATTAAGAGCGCAAACATCAGTATCAGAGTAGAAGATCTTGCTGCTGCCGAAGATTCTATTAACACCTTATTGAAAAAATACAACGCTTATGCGGCATCATCAAATATTCAGGAAAATTCCCGTTATTTTTCTCTGCGTGTTCCGGCAAATTATTACGATATTTTTCTCACCGAAACAGGCGGCATGGGAAGGCTTATAAACCGTTACGAAAACACAGAAGATGTAACTCTCCGTTATTATGACCTTGAAGGAAGGCTTACGAATAAAAAGGAACTGCTTAAAACTTTTCAAGCCTATCTTGGAAAAGCAAAAACAATCGAGGAAATTCTTTCGGTGGAAGCCCGCATATCTGAGCTTCAATACGAAATCGAGGGGACAGGGATACAATTCCGTAACCTTGCCAATAGGATAGATTATGCCACGATTGATTTGCAGTTATTTGGACCGGTAATATCCGCATCGTCAAATCGGGGCTTAACTTTTGGAGAGAGAATTAAACAGCTATTCGGCGGTTTCAGCGATTTCCTGTCCACAGTCGCGATGGTTTTACTTGGTATCGTTATTTACGGGATTCCCATACTTTTACTTTTAGGACTGCTTTACCTGCTTTTCTTCGGCAAAATTGGACTTGCCAAAAAACTCTGGCGGCTGATTAAATCTTAATACAGCTATCAGTATGAACGCTTTACTTTTGAGCCAATCAATTCACTACTCCGCCGAAGCCGTCTTCTCGCGCTCCGGCGGACCGGGCGGACAAAATGTAAACAAGGTAAACACAAAAGTAACATTAAAATGGCGGCTTCCCGTCAGCGACGATAGCGAATCAGTGGGGCTTTCAGAGGCGGAACTGGAACGGGTAAAAACTCTACTTGCCAACCGCATTTCCGCAAACGACGAAATAGTAATAACCTCAGATGAAGAGCGTTCTCAAAAAGTCAACCTGGAAAGGGCATATTCCCGAATGAATACCCTAGTTGCCTTTGCAGCAAGACTGCCCAAAAAACGCCATCCAACAAAACCAAGTAAAGCAGCTAAGAAAAAGCGACTTGAGTTAAAGAAAAGGCAAGGGATTAAGAAAAAGGAGAGGGGCAATAAAAAGCACCCACAGGGTGTAGATGGATAATTCTACACGCCCTGGCGCAAAAGAAAGTACCCAAGATGAATCATTGAGGTGAGCTTTAGCTCACCGTCCGCGCCGCGTAATAAAGACTATTCGTAAAGAGATCACACAAAGAAAAATCAGAGGTTTTTGTCCGTTATCCTATCGTGAAGCCCACATATAGTCTTCGAACAACAACCCCTGATTTTTCTTTATGATCTTTGTTTCTTAGTGATCTTTGTGTGAGGTCTTTGCGTACTATGTTTCACGTGAAACATTTTTTGGCTTACTGAACAAAAACCAACTTTACAACATTTCCGTTATCGGCTTTTGACTGTAGGATTAATTTGTCATCTTCTACGCTCCACTGTTCTACATTTTGCATATAGTTATAAAAAGTCTGTTCTTGTAGTTTTTCTGGTTGGACTAATGGAGCCATTAGTGTCGATCTCATAACAGCTATTTTAAGAGAATTTCCATCCCCTAAGGTATATGGGGCGGAGTACTTATTAGGCGCTCCTGTTCCGCTGACCATTTCGGTATTAAAGCTCATTGTATAAACACTGGCAACATTGTTCTTTTTTAGATCATTTCGATCGTAAAGAACTATTCTGTTAAATGGGGTACCGTCAAGTTGAATCTCAATTAATTTCCATTCCTTCCCGATAACATCCGTAAATGACGACACAGGTTTTGTAGTTTTACAATTCATTATCATTGCGACCACCAATAAAAATAAAAATATCTTTCTTTTCATTTTCTTCTCCTTTATTAAATAATACACCTTAATTAAAATTATTTCTACACTAATTCATCTGCTTTATCTGCAGGTTCATCTTCTTTTACTATTTTATCAAGACCGATTACAAAATCCGGTTTATCGATACTAAGTATACGCACACCCTGAGCTGCTCTTCCCATTATGCTAATATCGTTAACTTTTACCTTTATCGACTTGCCCTGGCTTGTGATACACATTATATCCTCATCATCCAGCACAGCCACACAGCCGACAATTTCGCCTGTTTTTTCCGCTACTGTGTAGATTTTTTGTCCGCCTGTGCCGCGTCCGTGTGAAGTAAATTCGTTAAACTCGATACGTTTGCCATACCCATATTGGGAGAGGATTAACATTTTTTCTTTGTCGTCTACCCTCAACATTCCCGTCAATTCATCGCTCTTTGACAGTCTCATTCCGGTAACTCCGCGAGAAGAACGTCCCATTGCGCGTATATGCTCTTCGTGGGTACGCAACGCCTGACCCCTGCGGGAAATCAGTACTACTTCATCGTTGCCCTTTGTCAACAACGCGCTGACTAATTTATCGCCTTCGTCAAGGTTTATCGCAACTATGCCGCGTGTCTTTGCGTTGACAAATTCGCTCGTTTTAACTTTTTTGACAACACCGCAGGCAGTTCCCATAAACAGATATTCGCTGTCGCTAAAGTCTTTTAGCGATACTATCGCCGTAATATCCTCATTTGGAGAAACTGTGAGCAAGCTCTTAATGTGCGAACCTTTACTGGTTTTACTCCCTTCCGGCAATTCATGAACTTTCATCCAATACGCCTTGCCCGCGCTTGTGATAAACATGATGTACTCGTGCGTTGAAGCGACAAATATCTGCTGGACAAAATCATCCTCAACAAGTTTTGCGCTCTGCATTCCTTTGCCCCCGCGCCCCTGATTTTTGTAAGCAGAAACTGGAACACGTTTTACATAGCCTAAATTTGATATAAGAATTGTCATCTCTTCTTTTTTAATCAGGTCTTCAATATTGATATTTTCAACTTCTCCGACGACTATTTCCGTGCGGCGTTTGTCGCCGTATTTTGCCGCAACTTCCCTTGTCTCGTCTTTTATTACTCCGCGCAATTTTTTCTCGTCAGCCAACAGGGATTTATAGTAAGCGATGCGAGTTTTGAGTTCATCCAGTTCCTGTTGAATTTTTTCAACTTCAAGGCTTGTCAGGCGGCCAAGACGCATTTCGACAATCGCCTCGGATTGGGCTTCGGAGAGCAAGAAACGTTCCTGCAGTTTGAGGCGGGCGGTCGCCACATCGCGGCTGGCCTTGATTACGGCAATAACTTCGTCAATGTTTGCAAGGGCGATTAAAAGCCCTTCAAGGATATGGGCGCGTTCCTCAGCCTTGCGTAAATCATAGCGTGTACGGCGGGTTACAACATCGACTCTATGCTCTACAAAGTAATGAACCAATTCTCTCAATGTGAGTAACTGTGGTTTACCCCCTACAAGCGCCAAATTGATGATGCCAAAACTGGTTTGAAGCTGGGTGTTAGAGAATAGCTGGTTTAGAATGACTTTAACAATCGCGCCTTTTTTTAATTCGATTACAATGCGGATACCGTCACGGTCGGATTCGTCATTTGCATTGGCAATACCGTCGATAACTTTATCGCGCATAAGTTGACCAATTTTTTCCAGCAAGAGGGCTTTATTTACATTGTAGGGAATTTCCGTAAATACGATTTTTTCTTTTCCCTGTTTGTTAGTTTCGATGTTAAACTTGCCGCGGACAAGGAGTTTTCCGCGCCCTGTTTTGTAAGCCTCTATTATTCCCTGTCTGCCAAAAATTGTCCCGCCTGTGGGAAAATCGGGACCCTGGACAAAGTGCATAAGATCTTCGTTAGTAGCGTTGGGGTTGTCGATAAGGGCGTAAATTGCGTCGCAAATTTCACCAAGGTTGTGGGGCGCCATATTTGTAGCCATACCGACGGCTATTCCGCTGGAGCCGTTAATCAGCAGGTTGGGAATTGCCGACGGCAGCACAGACGGTTCATTAAAAGATTCATCATAGTTGGGGACAAAATTTACAGTTTCTTTTTGCAAGTCCTGCAGCATTTCATCGCCAATTTTTGAGATTTTTGCTTCGGTATAACGCATGGCCGCCGGCGGATCATCGTCTATTGAACCAAAGTTTCCCTGCCCTTTTATCAATGGGTAGCGAAGAGAAAAATCCTGTGCCATGCGGACAAGAGCGTCGTAGAGTGACAAGTCGCCATGGGGGTGGTATTTACCCATTGTCTCGCCAACGATGAGAGCGCTTTTCTTTGTACCGCCGCCCGGGCGTAAACCGAGGGTATCCATGGCGTAGAGGAGTCTTCTGTGGACGGGTTTTAATCCGTCTCGCACATCAGGCAGGGCGCGGCTAACAATGACCGACATTGCATAATTGAGATAATCTGTTTTTACTTCGTCTTCTATCGCTATGGGGATTACCTTGCCCGTAGGTTCGTTCATAGGTAATTCGCCCGTCGTATCGATCTTTGCCACTTTTTTATCCTTAAACTGTGAAAATACTGTGGTTAGTATACTATTTTTGAAGGATTTGATCAAACGGGATTATAGCGTTAAGAGTTCACACTAAGAGCACGAAGGTACAAAGATCATAAAGGAAGAGGAGAATAGAGGCGTATTATAAAACTATGCTGGGATTTTTTGTTTTACACTTAGCTGATAACCAAGATTATCTAATACTTTAACAACGGTATTAAACGAGGGGTTACCGTCTTGCGCCAAAGAGCGATAAAGACTTTCACGGGCGAGATTCAATTCTCTGGCTATTTGCGCCATGCCTTTTGATCTGGCAATATCACCTATAACAGATAATAAAAAGGCTGTGTCATTTTCTTCAAGAGCTGCTTCAAGAACGCCTATCACATCCTCTTTGGTATTGATATGGTCTGCCATATCCCATACTGTGGTTTT
>Ga0268262_10002319_pt1 | contig 22244 bp, 18 predicted proteins | sample TergutNc150P3_FD_190354 | JGI IMG/M metagenome (GOLD analysis project Ga0268262, IMG submission 190354) | Nasutitermes corniger P3 segment gut microbial community from laboratory colony in Florida, USA - Nc150 P3 (SPAdes) (version 2) | ecosystem: Host-associated > Arthropoda: Insects >... | reverse complement strand
ACGGTTTCCTGTATTTCACGCGCGGTAAACAACATAATTAAATCCGATGCATCTCGCTAAAAACTTTTTCGTGCATTAAACTGATGGAAACATTAAAAGATTCTCCCATCGCAAACAGTTCTTTTTTTACGTCTTCAAGAGCTTTTGCGCTGGATGAAAAATCCACTACCATCATCATTACAAAATTGCCGCTTAATACCGTTTGACTAATATCAAGGATATTAATGTTTCTCTCGGCCAGGAAAGCCGACACCTTGGCGATAATGCCGACCTTGTCGGAACCTACGACCGTAATAATCGCGTTCATCGGTACTCCTTCTGATGATCGATTTTATGCTCAACTAAAAACATGTCCAGCACAGTGAGAAACAAGATTACCAGTACAGGGCCAAGAATAAGCCCATTGAAACCAAAAACAATCAATCCGCCCAAAATAGCAAAAAATATTATTAATGGATGAAGCTGTATCCGGTCTCTCAGAAAGAAGGGCCGCAGGACGTTGTCTATACCGGAAATAAAAACCGCCGAGACAATCAGGAAAATTATGCCGCCCGCAACGTTTCCGCCCGCTATTTTAAGGATAGCCAGGGGTACATAAATGAGCGTGGCTCCAACCAGCGGAAAAAAAACGAGAAGAAAAGTCACCACCGAAAGAACCAGCGATCCTTTAATGCCGAAAATGGTGAAAATGATATATGCCACAACCGATTGCAGTAAAGCGACTATAATGTAGCCAAAAAGAAGATTCCGCGTTATGTCCATAAATTTCGCCGTAAGGGTGCTGATATATTCACTTTTTATCGGAATGGAACGCAGCGCCAGCCGCGAAAGATAAGGGCCGTCAATATAAAAGAAATACATTGAAAATGTCATTATCAATATATTCATGGAAAAGCCGCCGATGTTACGGACAAGATTACTGCTGCGAAAAACCATATTTTGCAGCCCATTGGTAATAAGAGTCTTTATCTGATGTTCAATATTGTCGGCGCTTATGACAACCTGACCGGCGGAAATATCGCTGACCACTTCTGATATTTTGTTGAAAATTTCACGCAGGTATTCCGGCCTTTCGTTTAACAGATCGCGGGCAGTGCGCGCCAGTTCTATAATTTGCCGGAAAAATATTGAGACCAGCAGGGAAATAGGGATAAGCACAAGCGCCATCGTTCCCAGGGTAAAAACCACCGCCCAAAAATTACGCAGGATTTTTCCCTTTATGGTGCTGAAATCAATGCCCCGTATCAGACGCTTGTGCACGGGGCCTATTATGATATACAGCAGGACTGACCACAGCAGAACCGAAAAAAACGGAGCAAAAAGCCTGCACACCACCAGAAAGAGGAAGACAAGAATCGCTCCAAAAACATAGTTTTGGATGGGCCGGTGTGGAGGTGTTAATTTGGACTGCGTATCGCTCATAATCCCGCTTTTATATTTCCCTTTAATATCATAGAATAATATAAGAAGTAAGACAAGGTATGAAAATTCTCTGCGTTTCAGACCAGATTGACCCCTTAGTATACTCCAACTCGATAAAGAAACGATTCGCCGATGTGGATATGATTCTGGGCGCGGGCGACCTTCCCCTGGATTACCTGGATTTTATTGTCACCAATCTGAACAAGCCCCTGTTGTTTGTCTTTGGCAATCATCATGTTGAAGAATTGGCTGATGACGATAAGCCGGGAGCCTGGAGTTTTAGTTCTACCCACCTGGGTTCAAAAGTACGCAGGGAGGAAGGATTGATTGTTGCCGGCCTCGGCGGTTCCATGCGCTACAACCGGGGGCCGAACCAGTTTACCGAATTTCAGATGTATGGTGAAATTGCGAAACTTATCCCCATTCTGCTCTTCAACCGGCTTTTCCACGGGCGTTATCTTGACATTCTCCTGACCCATGCGCCGCCGAAAGGCATACACGACAAGCCGGATAAATGTCACATGGGGTTTAAGGCTTTTCTCTGGTTTATGAAAATGTTCAAACCTAAATATCTGGTTCACGGGCATATTCATTTGTATGATTTACAGGATGTTCGCCGCACCCGCTGTATGGAAACCGAGGTCATTAACGCCTTTGGTCATTACATTATTGAGGAATAACAATGGAATACACAGGAATAAAAAATTTGGCCGCCGCCGATTTTAACCGCGCCAGGGGCCGGGCAATGCTGTTAAAATTTCTGTCTTTTTTGAACGCCGACAGGGACAAGATGCTTTCGTTTTATGATGTAAAGGATATACTCAAACCGAAAAACCAGGTGTACAAAGGCAGCCAAACGGTGCCGATAAAATTAATCGTGGGCAGCGAGGGCCGGTACCATGATTTTAACCGGTTTTTTCTTCCCAGAGCCGAGCATCTGCGTATCCGCTGGGAACGGGTAGACGAAGCCCATATACGGGATATTATTCTTCCGGCGATACAACTGTATGAAATCGGGGGGGTGTACTTTGTCCGCGACGGCAACCACCGCGTTTCAGTGGCAAAAACGCAGAATGTTGAATTCATTGACGCCGAGGTAACCAGCCTTTCCTCAGAAATTACCATCAACCCCGATATGACCACCGATCAATTAAAGGAAGCCATCATAGCCTCGGAGAAAAATGTTTTTTACGATAAAACCAAATTCGGCGAGTTAACCGGCGATATGTCGCTTGACTTTAGCACGCCGGGCCGCTACGACGTGATTTATGATCATATCCTGGTACACAAATATTTTTTGAATGAATCGATGGAAGAAGAGATACCTTTTTCCGACGCCCTTGTTTCATGGTACAACAAAGTGTACAGTCCGGTGCTTGCCATTATTCGGGAACGGTGGCTTTTGGCGAACTTTCCCGGCAGAACCGAGGGCGATTTGTACGTCTGGATTGTCAAGCACTGGGATTTTCTGAAAAAGAAATACCGCGGCTATTCTCTCGCCGAGGCCGCGGGTGATTTTTCGCGAAAGTACGGTCAAAGCAAGGGAAGGTTTTTTCGGTTTCTTGCCCTGCTGTTGGACCGTATTTTTGCAGGGAAATGGTGATTGGCGTACACCATTATTTCTTCCGATAAATATTATTATTTAAAATCAGTGTTTTACCGTCAGGTGAGAAATAAATTGTTCCATCCCTCACGCTCTTATAGGTAGAATTTCCTGAATAAATATAATTTATTTCCCCGACCAGAGAAATTCCATAGGTAAAAGTTCCTGTTCTGATTTCTTTCCCATCAACTGCTGTAACTGTTCCTGATCCATTAGCGTTAAGCACTAATGTTTCAGTGATACTGGCATCACCAATAGTAAAAGTTCCGATCCAAGTGCCAACTATCCGTTGATCATTAGTTGAAGATTGGGCAAAGCAATTAGCTGAAACAAAACAAAAAAACAACAAAATCCCAAGAGTAAAAATCAACTTCCTTTTCATTTTAACACCTTCCTTCTTAACGGGTCATTCACCGCGCCCTTTCTCGCCTGTTTCCGGTATTCTACCATATTGATAAAATATATTTCTAGTGCGTCAGTCAATATCAAATCCCGGTCATTGTCCTCTCGCGCATGAAACCGCGTATGGAAATTTCGTACCGGATGAAAATTTCTTCGTGTTCTTTGTGTGAACTTATTCCGTATCCTTTCTATGAAGCACCCTAGTCGGACATTTCAATTATCATTATAGTTTTGAGAGAGGCATAAATGGCGATTCTCTCAATACAGTCTCATGTGGTGTATGGTTATGCGGGAAACACCGCGGCGGTTTTTCCCATGCAGCGGCTGGGCCGCGAAGTATGGGCGATTAATACCGTTGAATTTTCCAACCACACGGGATACGGCGCATGGAAGGGGAAGGTGCTGGGAGGGGAACTTGCCGAAGAACTGGTAGCCGGTCTTGAAGACAGGGGCGTGCTTTCCCGCTGTGAGGCGGTGCTTTCCGGTTATCTGGGAGACGCCGCCGTGGGGCGGGCGATTACCGGCGCGGTACGCAAAGTGCGTTCTGCCGCACCCCAGGCCCTGTACTGCTGCGATCCGGTAATGGGCGATGTGGACAGGGGTTTTTATGTCAAGCCGGACATTCCTGATATGTTCAAAAATGAATTGGTTCCCCTTGCGGACATTATCACCCCCAATCAATTTGAGCTTGAAGCTCTGACCGGACTCCGGACTGACACCATCGACAATGCCCGCCGTGCCGTGGATATGATCCACGCAAAGGGGCCGGGTATCGTGCTGGTTACCAGTTTCCGTAACGGCGCTTGTGCCGCCGGCGCTTCCGACGGACAAATAGAGATGCTGGCGTCGGACAAAAGCGGAATGTATGTGATAAGCACGCCGGAGCTGCCCATAGCCGCCGGTCTGGCGGGTTCCGGGGACATAACCGCTTCGGTGTTTTTGTCACGTTACCTGGAAACCGGCGATATAAAAAAGACGCTGGAACTCTGTACCGCGTCAGTTTTCGGGATTATAGAGGCAAGCTGGCAGGCCCATAACAGCGGTGCGGCCAAATCGGGGCCGATGGAATTGTGCACAATTCAGGCGCAGCAAGAGCTTGATTCTCCATCGCATTTTTTTGAAGCGCGAAAGTTGTAAAACCCATGGAGTTGAAGGCAAACCGTAGTTGGGCCAAGGAAAGCCCTTATGAGGTTTTTTTTGATTTTATCGCGCCGGATGCCGACCGCTTTACGATACTTTCCCTGCATATTGAAAAACTGGGTCTCAATTCCGTGGTTATTCCCATTGAAGGGAACCGTCATTTTTTTATCTTTCCCAAAGGAAAAAATATAAAGCCCTCTACCGGCGGTTCATTCCCCTTCCGCAAACAAAGTCCGGTTATACTCACCGCCCATTATGACCGGGCGCCGGGCAGCCCCGGCGCAAATGACAACAGCGCGGCGGTTTTTCAACTGCTTAAAACGGCGCTGCGGCTTGGCGAACAAAAGTTTGACTGTTGGATTATCATTTTTACCGATAAGGAAGAGCTGCAAACCGGCGAGGGGATTCAAAAACAGGGATCATTCAGTCTGGCAAAAAAACTCCGGGGCATGGGGTTGGGTAATGCCCGGATTTTTAACTTTGACGCCTGCGGTACGGGCGATACTTTTATATTTTCCAGTACCGTTGACTATTTACTGAAAAAAAACAGGCGTTCGGGACTCCTCAGCGCAAGACAGACAATCACCGGTTTAAGGGAAAAAGCGCTTAACACTGCCCGTTTTCTCCGTTTCAATAAAATATTACTGGCTCCCACCCCCTTTTCCGATGACGCCGGTTTTTTACAGGGGGGTATTCCCGTTCAGACCATTACCATACTTCCCGCTCCTGAAGCAAAGTCTTTTGAACTGCTGCTTGGTGATAAACCTGACTTTGTCGATTTGCTTATTTCCGGTTCAATGAAAGATTCCGCCGCCCAGAAGTTTACTCCCAAAACCTGGCGCCGCCTGAACGGCCCGGAAGATACTCATTTACACCTAACGCCGGAATACTACGAACAGGTTGTCCGTTTTGCGGTGGAACTTTGCCGGGGCGTTTAGAACCCTTGATGGGGTGCTGTTTTTAATAAAGAAACAGGGCGTTTTTTATAAATTAGCGGAATAGTGTTGCATACCCCGCTTTGACCGCGGCGCGGACGGCGGGCTAAAGCCCGCCTCCTTTTGTTCGTCTTGAATGATTTGTCCGGCGCCGGAGCGTTTGGAATTTATTCATCCGCACCCCTTGACGGGGTGCGTTTATTTGCTCCCCCGCGCGGATTCGAACCACGGACCCAGTGGTTAACAGCCACTTGCTCTGCCAGCTGAGCTACAGGGGAGTGTACATCTTTTAATATAGCTTTTTACGAAAATTTTGTCAAGCTATCAAAATAATGAAGAACCCCGCCTTCCGGACAGGGCTGACTCAATCTCCAAATTCACGATAGGAGTCTATGACAAGCGGTTTATCAGGTTTTAGGCTGTCATTTTTTTCCAAAAGCGCCATAAGGTAAGACTGATCAAAAAGCTTTACAAGGTCATCAGCCTGGGCGCGGGTGAAATACATATTGATCTGCTGAGAAGCAAGCTGGTGGGAACTGTCGCCATTGTCTTCCTCTTTGGCTGACGGCATAACGACTGAGAAAAAAGGCGTTTCCCCTATAAAATGGTAGCCAAGTTCCATGTTGGAGTATGCAATACGCGTTACAGCATATTTAAAAGTTTCCCATTCGATCCGCCCTTTTACTTTTCCGTAAATCGCCCTGGTTTTTTTTTGCTTGTTGCCAAGGTTTCGCGCCGCGTAGTCTGCCTTGTAAAGATCCAGCGCCGTAACAAATTGCTGTCTGGCCGCTTGATCCCAAAATTGCCGGCACTGGATAAATTCATACTTGAAATCAAGTACAACAGCGTTCAGACGGGGGTAGAAAACAACCCCAATTTCAGTTTTGTCGAGCTTTGATGAGAACATTCGGTTAAATTCAACCTCAATGGTTCCTGCGGAAATCGGATCCGCGTTTGCCGCCATATCGGGATACTTTTTGGCATAATCAACGGTTGTATTACAACCCAGTATGAAAAAAACAGCCGCACCGGCCAGAATTGCACGCGGTAAAAATTTCATGAAGAAAGTATACCAGCAAAACAAATAAAAATAAAAGCGCCGCGGATAGAATCATCTGCCTGTTAGGCAATAAAAGCGCGTGATGACAGATGTATACACGGTGTGGTAGTTTTCTGTAGACCTTGAGTTAGGGTGATTTTGTTGTTATAGTAAGATGACAGGTACGGTAACGGAGGGTAGGCCAGTGGTTAAGCCGCCAGTTTTGGGAACTGGCTGTCGGGGGTTCGACTCCCCCCTCTCCGAAGGAAGTGTAGAATGCGAGAAATATTCTGACATCAGAAAAGATTTTATTGCAGTGAAGGAGATGGGGGAGTCGAACCGGAGCAATCCTGGAAATTATACAAGGCGATAGCCTTGTTAGGATTAAGCGCCGCAGGATGCGGCGGGATTGCGTAGGCGGGGGTGGAAGGAGCAAACAGGACGTTTGCGACTGGAACCCCGACTCCCCCCTCTCCGAAGGAAGATGTAGAATGCGAGAAATATTTTGGCAAGTGGAGTATAAGTGATAACAGTTACCGATGTCAGCCTCAGTTACGGAGAGCGCACACTTTTTAAGGATGTCAATCTTAAATTTACCCCCGGCAACTGCTACGGGATAATCGGCGCGAATGGGGCGGGAAAATCAACTTTCCTCAAAATTCTTTCCGGCGAGACCGAGCATGACAAGGGGGAAATTTCGATAGGCAAAACCCAGCGTATAGCGGTATTAAAACAGGATCACTTTGCCTTTGATGAATACCCGGCGCTGGAAACGGTCATCATGGGTTTTTCCAAACTCCATGCCATACAAAAAGAACGCGAGGCAATTTACGCGCGGGAAGATTTTTCGGAAGCGGATGGCATACGGGCCAGTGAGCTTGAGGCGGATTTTGCCGAGCTGGGCGGCTGGGAGGCGGAAGCGCAGGCGGGGCAATTACTTTCCGGCCTCGGTCTGGATGAGGAAGACCACGGCAAAATAATGGCGGAACTGGATGAGACCAAAAAGGTGCGCGTCCTTTTGGCCCAGGCCCTGTTCGGCAATCCCGACATTCTGCTGCTGGATGAGCCCACCAACGGGCTTGACTTGGAATCAATTTCCTGGCTGGAGGATTTTCTCATTGATTTTCCCAATACGGTGATTGTAGTGTCGCACGACCGCCATTTCCTTAACACGGTCTGTACCCATGTCTGCGATATAGATTACGGCAGAATAACCCCCTATTCGGGGAACTACGATTTTTGGTATCAGATGAGTCAGATACTCCAGCGGCAGGCGCGGGATCAACAGAAAAAAAATGAGGACAAGGCGAAAGAGCTTAAAGAATTTATTCAGCGGTTTGCGTCTAACGCCAGCAAAAGCCGCCAGGCCACCAGCCGCAAAAAAGTGCTGGAAAAACTTGACCTTGACAATGTGCCGGTTACCAGCCGCAAATTCCCCTACGTCGGCTTTAAGCCCGATAGGGAAATCGGCAACAATGTGCTGAGGGTGGAAAAAGTCAATTTCTCTTTTGAAGGGACGGAACTGTTAAAAGATTTTTCACTGCTGGTGAACAAGGGCGACAAAATCGCCTTTGTGGGAATTGAGCATAGCTCAAAATCAGCGTTATTTGACATTATTGCCGGCGAAAAAAAACCCGCTGGCGGCGAATGTTCGTGGGGTCAGACCACGGCTTTTTCCTACTTTCCCAAAGAAAACTCCGCCTTTTTCAGTTCCACCCTTTCGATAACCGACTGGCTTAAACAGTATTCGCCGGATCAGGACGATACCTATGTGCGCAGTTTTTTGGGCCGTATGCTTTTTTCCGGCGATGAGGCGCTGAAACCGGTCAACGTTCTTTCCGGCGGCGAAAAAGTCCGCTGTATGCTTTCCAAAATGATGCTGTCCGGCGCGAATGTGTTAATCCTTGACGAACCGACCAACCACCTTGACCTTGAGGCGATCACCGCCCTCAACGACGGCCTTGCCGCCTTTCCCGGCGTTATCCTCTTTAACTCGCATGATCATGAATTTATCAATTCGATTGCCAACCGCATTATCGAGATTCTGCCCCAGAATGAAAGCGCGGGCTGTATTGACCGCATGATGCCGTTTGATGATTATTTGAAGGATACTTCAGTAAAACAGCTCCGCAGCGCGGCGTATCACCATGTACAACGCTTACGGATTTAAGAAATCGTTCGTTAATTCAGCCCCCAAGAATTTTACCACGGAGTACACGGAGTTTCACGGTAACAAAATAACCGCGCCCCGACAAGGGGCGTTGACCGATAAATGCGACACGTTACCGCGCACAAAAAAGTCACCGTAAACAGTAATGTCGGCTGGATTTATCCAGCCGGGCGCGCGGCGGAGGAATAAAGATTTTCGTATCAAAACTCCGTGAAACTCCGTGACCTCCGTGGTTATTCTTCTTTATTGATTTATGGAGTGGTTTTAAGCCAAGTTCCGCATTTGCTGTACAAAGGCTCCTTTGTCGGGAGCGTTGAAAAATGCCGAACCGGTTACCAGTACGTCCGTACCGGCGGCGACAGCGGAAGCGGCGTTATTTACGCGTATGCCGCCGTCAACCGAAAGCAGGTAATTAAGGCCCCGCTTTTGCCGTTCATCCGCCAGAAAGCGGACTTTTTCCAGACATTCGGGTAAAAACTCCTGCCCGCTAAAACCGGGGTCTACGGTCATGACCTGTATCAAATCCACGCACGGCAGCAATTCGTTGAGCATGGCGGCGGGGGTGGAGGGGACAATGCTGATACCCGCCTTCTTGCCCATTCTCCGGATGTCATGAAGGAGACGGTGGGAATGGACTGCCGCCTCAAGGTGAAAGGTAATGGAATCCGCGCCCGCGTTTGCAAAGGCGGCAACAAGTGAATCAGGAGACCGGGCCATCAAATGAACATCAAAAAAAGCGGAACTGCGCCGTCTGAGATCCTCCACCAGTTTGAAGCCAAAGGTCAGGGTTGGCACAAATTGCCCGTCCATCACGTCCAGATGCACCCAATCCGCTCCCGAAGCCTCAATTTGAGCGACCGCCCCGCCAAAGTTGGCAAAATCCGCTGAAAGAATCGAAGGCGCTATTATAATTTTTCCCATGTTAATCTCTATCTATCAGCATAGCCCTGAAAGGGCGCTATTGTCAAACCGTCAAAAAATGGTATAATAAGGGTATATTCTCAAGTATGATGAATGCGGAACAGCCGGTAGAGGGGCTTATTCAGAAAGCCTATGACAAACTGAAAGCCTCAGATGCCGAAGGCGCGGCAGCGTTGCTTGATAAGGCATTGCAGATCGACTCTGACCATAAAGAAACCAAACACGCTCTGAAATCGGTTAACTGGTGGCTTGAACATACCGCGCGGATTGATGAAATAAAGAACCCTTATGAAAAAGGAGGATATATCCTTTCTCAGCTTAAACAGTATTACAGCTTTCTTGATATTGTGGGCGATAACTATGATTCGTGTCAGTACGCGGTGCGGCGTTATGTGTTTTCCAACGCCCTGCGTTGTTTTCAGGACCTGCTGGGGGATGGGGTAAACCAGCACGATCCCGGCCTGCTGCTATTGGTGGGGCGCTGTTACAAAGGCGTAGGCGATTACGATGAGGCGCTGAAATACCTGGAGCAGGCGGTGCGTTTCAAACGCGAGGACGGCGAAACCCTGGCTGAACTGGCGGATGTAAACGCCCTGCTGGGCGAGGCCAGTACGGCAAAGGCCCTGTTCCGCGAAGCGTTTTTCCTGAACCCCGAAAAGATCGATCTGCGGGCGATGGAATCGGAAATGATAATCCGGCTGCGGGACAGGCTGGCCCAGGAGAAAGGTTACCGGGAAGAAGAACTGCGCGAATGGATACCGGTATACGGCAGGCTGTGGGGAGTATTTTCGATAAAGCGGGAGCTTAAACCCATTGAATTCGGCAGGCTCAAGCAGTCGATTTTTACCCTGGAAACAGAATGCCGGGGCAACCCGAGACAAAGCGCCCTGCTCAAACCACGGCTGATTAACCGGTATTTCTGGCTGATAGACTATTATGAAAATAAACGGGAAGACCCCGATCTTATCGAAGAGGTCTTATTGAAAATAAAAGTTACCGATCCGGAAATTTATGAGCGGTATATAAGATGATGAGGAGTTAACAAATGGCAGAAACAGAAACAGAGACGGAACAGGCGGTACAGGCAGAGAGCGGATTACCGGAAGAAGCATTAACCCTGCTTAAAAACATACGGGAAATGCTCAATGAAGAAAAATGGACCAGAGCCGCTCTGAGCAATTATTCGACCAGCCAGTTCAAGGAATTCGACGCTCTGCTCAAGGAAGCCAAAGACCTGCGGGTAATTGACGAGATGAAAAAAGACTGCGATGAGCACCTTTCCCATTCCAAAAACAGCATCATCGCCCTGTACCTTTCCGGCATGGTGGCGCTGTCCCGCCAGATAATTGACGACGCGGCAATGATCAACCTGGTAACCATTTTCGCGGACAACCATAAATGGGGCATTGTTAAATACCTCTGCGAGCGTATCCTTGACTACGGTGAATCAAAATTTGCCCTGCGGACACTCATTGACTGCTACAAAAATGAAAACGAAGAAACGGTTATATACGACATCTGGGAACGCCTGGTAAAAGTCGACTATGAGGAAGCGGATATTGCCAAGTCCCTCGCGGAACATTATGAAAAACAGGGCAATACCGAGGCGGCGGTTGATAACTACAAAAAAGCCCTCCACCGTTACATTAACAAGGGGCTTTTTGCCAACGTCAAGGAAATTTGGGAAAAACTTTTGCTCTATTGTCCCGAAGATATTCACTTTTTCCTCCATGTGCAAAAAAAAGTCGCGAAAAATATCAGCGAAGAAAGGGCGATTGATCTTCTGAAAGCCGTATACAGTTTCTGCAAGGATCAGGATATAGATATGGCTATCGCCATTCTTAAAATTGTTCTGCAGTACGATGAAAAAGATTACCCCGCCCGCAAAGAAATTGTTGAATGTTATAAAAAGAAATATGCCGGCCACAGCCAGCTTGAGGATTACATTCGCATTTCCAACCTTTCCCAAAGTTACCGCAATGTTCATGAGGCCATTATTGATTTTGAAAAACACATTGCCTTTGACAAGGGAAATTATGTATTCCACCGCACCTGGGGAGTAGGCAGAATAGCGGGCATTCAGGGCGATGAGATCAAAATTGATTTTGCCAAAAAGCGCGGCCACACCATGTCGCTTAAAATGGCGGTGGAGGCCCTGCAGACCCTGACAAAAGATCATATATGGGTGCTCAAGGCCACCTGGAAAAAAGAAAAACTTCTGGAAAAGGTAAAAGGGGATATTTCCTGGGCGCTGCAAACAATCATAAAAAGTTTTGGGAATTCCTGCGATACCAAGCGAATAAAAGCGGAGCTTTGCCCCGGCGTGCTTTCGGAAAAAGAATGGTCGTCATGGAATACCAAAGCGAGAGATATCCTGAAGTCCGATGCGGGGTTTGGCGTAAGCCCGGACAATATCGACATCTTTACCGTCCGCGAACGCCCGATAAGCGTCTCGGAAAAACTCTACAATGAGTTCAAGGCAGAGCGGAATTTCTTTGACCGCGCCGCCACTATCCGCAGCTTTATCAGCCAGAAAGACGCGGAGCTTGATTCCGAATACTTTGCCGAAATGTTTTCGTACCTTACTTCTTTCCTGAAAACTTCAAATCAGGCGGCGGAGCAGTCAATAGCGGCTTACCTCCTGATCAAGGAACTGGCGGTTAAGTACCCTCATTTGGGAACAAACATTACGCTTAACTTTGCCGACATCATCAAGGGGATAAACGATATTCCCGCGCTCTTTCAAAATCTCAAGGACAACCGGTTCAAGGAAGAATTCCTCCGCCACCTCCAGATGTATATTCCCGGCTGGGCGGATATTTTTGTCGAGTTGTTCCCCCGTACCATGGTTACCTCAATTATCAGCCAGCTTGAAAAAGAAGGCTATAGTGAAAAACTTACCGCCATGACGCTTGACTGCTTTGATCACTTCAAAGACCGGCGTGAGGCGGTAGTATGGCTGATCAAAAACGCGGCGGGCACCGACTGGTTCAAGGCGGCAAATATCAGTTTTGAGCGGCAGCTCATTGTTTTAATCCACATTCTCGACCTGACCTATCGGGATATTGAAAACCAGCGGGAAACCACCGAGGCCCGCAAGATTAACAAACAGGTATACACGATCCTCTTTAAGGACAACGCTCTTGGATCATTCCTTGACAATGCCGGCGATGACACCATTACCCGCATTTATACCTTTATCAATGACGTGAAGAATCTTGACCCGCAGGACAAGATAAACCTGAAAAGCAGGATACAGGACAAGCGCCCGGACTTTAAGTTCACTGAAAGCGTGGAGAAACGGGTTTCCCAGGGCTTGACCGTTACCAGAATCAAATACGACGAAAAGCAAAAACAGCTTGCCCATATTATGGATGTTGAGGTTCCCGCCAATTCCCGGGAAATTGAAGCCGCCCGGCTGCACGGCGACCTGAAAGAAAACGCCGAATACATCGCGGCAAAGGAAAAACAGGTTCTGCTCAATACAACGGCGGAAAGGCTCAAGGAAGACATAGACCGCGCCCAGATATTTGATCCGGCAACCATTGATACTTCCCGGGTATCTTTTGGAACCGTTGTTGTTTTGCAAAACGAAAGCAAGGACAGGAAGGAAGAGTACACCCTGCTTGGCCCCTGGGAATCGGAGCCTGAGCACAACATTATTTCCTACCAAACTCCCTTTGGGAAGGCAATGTTGAGCAAAACAGTCGGGGAACATTTCAATTTCCTCAGCGACGGCGAAAAGAACCTGTATACGGTAGAGGCAATAAAGGCCGCGAATATATAAAAAGCGGCCGGTCAAAGCGTTTTACATTTTCCCGGTTGAGACTTTTATCGTTTTACAACATAGAAGGGTCAATCATCTTCCCCTTCTTCTATCTCCTCGGGGGGCCCCTCGGGCCAGTCTACCGTAAAATTCCCATCCGAATCTGTTTCACTTCTGATATTCATCGTAATGGCTGGTTTTATAAGCTTACTTATTTCTTGCCATGTTAAAAATTCATCATCTACAATAAAAATAAAGATATTTCCAATAAAAACATCATTCCCGCTGTAGGCTTGAATGTAGTCGGAAAATGATTCAGCCTTTTGATGTATTATATACAAAGGAATTTCCGCTTTTCCTTCGGATATTGTCGCTAATTTAATACTTTCATTTTCACCTTTACCTATATCGCGCATTTCGGTGAAACCACACACCACAACCTTCTCAGGCATCTGAAGCGTAATAGGGTCAACAAAAGGGCCGGAAAAAAAGACATACTTACCGTTATGTTTTTCCGGAATACTATTAATAATTATCTTCCCTTTCGCTGGCGGAAGTTCGTAATTCTCGTCCATCTTGCATCCGGCCGCTGTTATCCCCAACGCCAGCGCTGCCGCCAGCCAGAGTAGCCTGTTTACCATAATTTTCTCCGTATGTATGACATCTAATATAGTATACCACCTATGAGACAAAAAAACTATTTTTTTGTTATAACCCCAATTTTTCAAGGGTTCTTATTTCATTGGCAAGGCCGCAAATATATAGAGCATAAAAGGGTCAATCTTATTCATCGGGCCAGTTTACCGTAAGATTCCCCTTCGAGAATTCTCCATCCTCAATGTGATAAACAGCAAGGTGGTCTTCTATAGCTCTCAGTCTTTCATATTTCATAAAATATCCATTATTATCCATATCATCTTCAGTACTCACAATAAGAATTTGTCCGTTAAAAACACCATCCCCGTCGTAGGCTTTAATGTAGCCGGAAGCTGATGAAGCTTTATCATCTATTATATACATAGGCACCTTCGCTTTTCCCTTGGATACTGTCACTAATTTAATCTCATCAACACCTTTACCTTCATAGCGCACATCGATGAAGCCTAACAAATAATCTTTATCGTCAGTATAGCCAACCAAATAGACATACTCACCGTTATATTTACTTGGAATACCATTAATGCTTACCTTCCCTTTCGGATCCGGAATTTTTTCTTTTCCCTCTAATTTCTCTATTTCTTTCTCTATAACACACCCGACAACTACTATCCCCAATATCAGCGCTATTGCCGGCCAGAATCGTCTGTTTGCCATAATTTTCTCCCGTGTATATGATATTTATTAACAGTATACTACCTATGAGAGAAAAAAGCCATTATTTTTTTCTTGTTTTTTGCTATAATCCCAGTTTTTCAAGGGTTCTGCGGGCTTTGGCGGCAAGTGTTTCGTTTTTATCGGTGGTTAGGGTTTTTATTTCATCGGCAAGGCCCGTCAGGCGGTTATTAGCCGCCATATCCAGGGCGTAGGACCTTTCTATTACCCCGCTGTTCTGTATCAGGCGGCGGGTGATGGCTTCCATGTTGGAACTTTTTGTTTCCCCGATAACCTTCAGCAGACCGTTGTACAGGGCGGTCTGTTTTTTCTGCTTTGCCTCATCCAGTTCCATGGAAAAACGGTCAAGAAATTTTTCCGGCTGAATCTGCATGAGCATTTCACCGGCGACAATCCGCACACGGTCGCTGTTTTTGCGTTCGGTAAAGAGGTTTTCCAGTATTTTTATTGATTCGTCGTTTGCTATCGCCCCAAGCGCGCGGACGGAATCTTCCCTGACGGCGGGAACTTCGTCGCGCTCGGCGCGGAATTTAAGGTAAGGTACGGCGGCGGCAAGTTTACGCTGACGGCTGGCCTGCGCCGCCGCGGCGCGGGTGCGGTAAAAGGAATCCCGGAACGCGTCGAGTATCGCCTCATCAACCGCCTGGCCGGAAAAGGGCCCCAACGCGGTGACAGCGGCTGAACGGATGTTGGGATCGCCGGCGGAAACACAGGCAAGCGCCGCGTCAAGACCGCCTGAATCGCCGATTTTGGCAATGGAATCAAGGGCGGTCATACGCAGACTGGCCTTTTCTTCACTGTTGGATGCGATACCCGCAAGAAATTGCACTGCGCCGGCGGAACCGGCCGCGCCCAGCGCGGTAATTATTTCACGGCGGGTTTCATCATCGGGACTGTTGTTCTGATAAAAAGCAACAAGGTATTCCGCGGCCTCAGCTCCGCCGCCGCTTGATCCGCCGATGCGGCCAAACGCGCGTAAAGCCGCGTTCATAAAACGTTTTTCACCGCCGTCAATCAATTTCCGCAGAACCGGCGCCGCTTTTTCCGCCTTGACTTTGCCAAGGTAGTCAATTGCCGCAAGAATCGTTTCGTTTTTTTCCTCGTCCCGTTCCTCTATGGCGCGTATGGCCCGGTTTTCAAGTCCGCTTTTCTCCCGTTCGCCGAAGAAGGAAAAAGCCCCGGTAAGTATCTTTTGATTGCGGGTGTTCTCTATCAGGGCGGCAATTTCATTATCAAGGTAATCCGCTCCCTCGGTTTTAAGCGTTTGTATAAGGGTGACAATTTCCGTTTCTGTTCCGTATTTAATGGTGTTAAACCGCACCGCCTCAGGGGAATCGCCCGGCTTGGCCGCTGTCCCGGATTCATCCTGCGCGTACAGCACAGCGCCGATTAATAATGTTATCGCACACAAAATCTTTTTCATTCGATTTCCTCTTTGTAATGGGCAAGAAAATCCTTCTTAAACGCGGGGAAACGATTTTCCTCAATGGCGCGGCGGGCGTCCAGTACCAACTGATTAAGAAAAAACAGGTTATGGTAACTTGCCAGCATGGAACACAGTATCTCCTGGGTTTTATACAGGTGGCGCAGGTATGCCCTTGTGTACTGCCGGCATACCTTACAGGTACACTCCTTATCTATCGGCATAAAATCCATGCGGTTTTCGCTCTTTTTCAGGGCAAAGGAGCCGCTTCGGGTATACACCCTGCCGTTTCTTCCTTCCCTCGTGGGCAGTACGCAATCAAACATATCAATACCGTTCTCTATGGATTCAAGAATGTATTCCGGCGTCCCAATCCCCATAACATAGCGGGGTTTTTCATCAGGCAGCAGGGCGGCGGTAAGGGCAAGAGTCTCGGAAAAAAGCTCCGGCGGCTCACCCACGGAAAGCCCCCCTATGGCGATGCCCGGTGTACCGGCGGCAATACAGGTTTCGGCGCTGCGTTTCCGCAGGTCGGGGAAAAAATTCCCCTGCACAATGCTGAATAAACCGCCCGTATAGCCTTCCGCCCGCCGCGCTTCCCAGGTATTGCGCGCCCTTGTCATCCATTCAATGGTTATCGCAAGGGCCTGTTCCGCTTCCTTGCGGCTGCTGCCCCAGCCGCTGCACACGTCCAACTGCATCTGAATGTCGCTGTTTATGACACACTGAATCTCAACCGCCTTTTCCGGGCTTAAAAAATGCCGGGAACCGTCAATGTGCGACTGGAACCATGCCCCTTCGGAACTTATTTTACGCAGGGCGGAAAGCGAGAAAACCTGAAAGCCCCCGGAATCGGTTAATATGTTCCGGTCCCAATTCATAAAACGGTGCAGCCCTCCCGCGCCCGCCATGACTTCCATGCCCGGGCGGAGGTACAGGTGATACGTGTTGGAAAGGATAATTTCAAAACCAATTTCTTTCAGGTCTTCGACGGTCATTGCCTTAACCGTGCCGCCGGTTCCCACAGGCATGAACACCGGCGTACTGACATTTCCGTGGGGAAGCCGCAAAACGCCGGTTCGGGCGGATGAGGCGCCGTCGCGGGAAGTAACGGCAAAAGTCATCAGGTTTTTGCCCCCCGCAGCAGCAGGAGACCTATCGCAATAAAAACCAGTACCGGAAACCATGCCCCAATAACGGCGGGAATATAACCCAGCTTTGCCATCATCATGGTTATCATTTCCATAACATAAAAAACAACCGCCACCGAAAGGCTTGCCAAAAGGCTCATTAAAAGAATATTTTTTCTAAATCTGCCGCCCATTGAAATTGAAAGGATCATCACTATCAATGAAACAGTAGCAAAGGAAAACCGGTGATAAAGATCCGCCTGCGCCTCGCCGAACGGCAGCCCCGCGGCCTTGAGATCCCGTATCAAAAGCCGCTCCTGCATAACGGGAAGCTCATCAGGCTTGACCGCGTGACGCCTGAAAGTATCAGGTTGTTCCCGGTAGATATCCGTTGAGGAAAGGATTCGGGATCGGAGCAGGCCGTTTTCCCAATAGTAAATGATCGGATTAACCAGATTCCAGTACTCACCGGTCCATGTCGCCCGCCGTGAGCGTACCAGCGAAATAAAATCTCCCTGTGAATTTTGTTCCACTATGCTTATTCCGTTAAGGATCTGCGCGGTATGATCGTAATAATCAATCGAGTAGATAATCTGCCCGTTCCTTGCTTTTATCACAATGTCGGAATTACTCTCGGCGGACTGCTGCTGAAGAAAATGCCGCGAAAGCCCGTTCTTTGTCCGAATCGTGGGTATGACAATATTATCATCAAAAAAAAATGAAAAGATTGAGGCGAAAACCCCGATGAACACCAGCGGCAGGCTAAATCGCCAGAAGGGAATCCCCGAAGAAAAAATCGACGTAAGCTCATTGCGGGCATACAGGTCTCCCAGGGTATAGGCTGAGGCAAAAAGCAGGGATATGGGCAGGGCGTATGAAAAACTCTTGGGCAGGAAGAACAGGCTTATCTTCATGATCTGGGCAAAGGGAACCTCATAGTTAAGATAGCGTACCAGGTTTGCAAACAGATCGATTAACGAAAGGACAAACATAAACATGCCGCTGGCTACGGCAAAGATGGGCAGAAATTGGCGTATCAGATAGCGATCCAGAATCATCATGCTGATATCCTCATTTCGCTATTTTGACAATAGCCAGAATAAGTCCCGCCGATAAGGCCAAAATATTGGGCATCCATATTGACCAAAAGGGAGAAGTGTTGAATCGTATCCCCAGGGTCTGCCCGCCCACGAGCAAGACCCAGTAAAAGACCGAAATGATAAGCCCAAAAATAAAACCAACGGTCTGCCCGCTTCGTTTTGCCATAAGCCCCAGAGAAACCGCAAGAAAAATAAAGGAAAACGCCCCAAACGGGATGGAAAATTTTTTATAGAATTCAAGCCAATACAGGGAAAGGCTGCGATCCTTCCGCATGGATTGCAGTACCTGCGCTTCCCGCTGAAAAGCGGTAAATTGGCTGGTCCTGCGGTTCCAGCCTTCCGAGGAAGGCCCCTCACGCAGGGTATCCTCAAGGGCAAGGGCCAGAACGGCAGTCTTGTTCTGTCTTTCATTCAGGCGGACATTAAGATCGGCGGTTTTTTTTCGTATTTCCTTGAATACATCAACAGAACTCATTTCGCGGGGACTTATCGTTGACATCGCCTGAATCAGATCTTCCTGCGGAACCCAATAGCGGAGAAAACCGGCGGAAGCATAGTCGTAATCTTCACGGGCAATTTCCTTGGAAGATTGTATAAAAGCCCTGCCCAAATCCAGGCTCAAACCATTCTTGCCTGAATCTTTCAGCTCCGCGTTATTGGCCAAAATGACACGGCGTTCGCCGTCGCTGGTACGGTCCAGTATTAACATATTGTCAATGGAGTTGCCGGTTACATTACCGGTGACAATCACCGTATTTTTAAATTTTTTAACCGAATTGGCTTCCAGTTCCAGCGCCGGCGTAGAAACCAGAATACGCCGGTACAGGCGGGCAAACTGCAATGTTCCCGCGGGAAGGAGCACATCATTGGCAATAAATGAAAACAGGGAAATAACCACCCCAACGGTAATGGCGGGAATGAATACATTCTGGTACGAAAGCCCCGATGACAGCATCACCAGAATTTCATTGTCGCTGGAAAGCCTTCCGACCGTCATAAGCGTCCCGACAAGGGAAGCAAAGGGGGCGGACATGGCAATAACCCCCGGCAAAGAAAAAAATACCAAAAGGGCGACCTGATTGAAAGGGACGTGCTTGGTCAAAATATCCTGGGCCATAAGAAGAAGCTGGTTAACAAAAAAAATGAAAAAGAAAAAAAGAAAGGAAATAAAAAAGGAAAAAAAAGCTTCGGTCATGACATACTGGTAAATGGTCAGGGACAGGGCGCGGGGACTTTCTCCTTCCCGCTCTTTCCAAAGGGGCAGTTTTTTAATGAGTTTTTCAATGGGAAAACGCATTTCTTCCCCTTTACACTCCGGTAGAACCAAAACCACCGCCGCCCCGATCTGTTACGGAAAGCTCCCTTGTTTCTTCCAGGGCCGCGCGGGAAACCGGGGCGATCACCAGTTGGGCGATGCGGTCGCCGTCTTTTACCGTAAAAGCCTCCGCGCCCAAATTCACCAGAATAATATCCACATCGCCCCGGTAGTCGGAATCAATAGTACCGGGCGAGTTGAGTACCGTTACGCCAAACTTGAGCGCCAAACCTGAACGGGGCCGCACCTGGCCCTCAAAACCCTCAGGCAGCTCAATTCTTAAACCTGTCGGAACCTTGACCCGCCCCAGCGGGGGAATGGATACATCCGCCGCAAGAAAGGCCCGCAGGTCCATGCCGGCCGCGCCTTTACTGGCATATTCCGGCAGCCGCACCCGCGGGTCAATCTTCGTTATTTTCAGCGTCACCTGCAGCCCTGGAAAATTTAGCGCCGGGGCCGGTTTCCCGAACGCTCGTCACGGCTTCCTCTGTTGAAACCGCCCTTTCCGCCTTCGTTATAACCGCCGCTTTTTGCGTCATCGCTTGGAGCGCCATTGGGATCAATGGCGTCTATGTACGAAAGGTTAAGCCTGCCCATTTTGTCAATCTCGGTAAGTTTAACGGGAATTTCCTGGCCTTCCTTTACCACGTCGGTAACCTGGGCAATGCGCTGGCGGGACAGTTTGCTGATATGCACCAGACCTTCTTTGCCCGGCAGAATTTCCACAAAAGCGCCAAAGTCCATGATCCGTTTTACCGTGCCGTTGTACACCCTGCCCACTTCAGGATCAGAGGCAATGCCCATAACGGCGATTTTCGCGTCTTCCGCGTCTTTGGTGTTTTTACCGAAGATCGTCACCGTTCCGTCATCCTCGGTGTTGATTTTGACGCTGTACTGTTCGCACAGGGCTTTGATATTTTTTCCGCCGGGGCCGATAAGCGCCCCAATCTTGTCAATGTCTATCCGCAGGGTAACGATTTTCGGCGCGTATTCGCTGATCTGATCCGCCGGGCGGCTGATGGTCTGATTCATGATTGAAAGGATATGCAGTCTGCCGCGTTTTGCCTGATCCAGCGCCTTGCGCATAATTTCCGGGCTGACCCCGGCGATTTTTATATCCATCTGGAAGCCGGTTATGCCGTCTTCGGTTCCGGCAACCTTAAAGTCCATGTCGCCCAGGTGGTCTTCCTCGCCGAGTATGTCAGATAACACCGCGTAACGGTCGCCGGGGCCGCCTTTGCCCTCGGTGATAAGGCCCATGGCGATGCCCGCCACCGGCTTTTTCATCGGCACTCCGGCGTGCAGCATGGAAAGCGTTCCCCCGCACACCGAGGCCATTGACGATGAGCCGTTGGATTCCATTATTTCGGAAACTACCCGCACGGTGTAGGGAAAATCTTCTTTTGAGGGAACCATTGCCTCCAGAGAGCGGCGGGCTAAATTGCCGTGGCCAATCTCGCGGCGGCCCGTGCCCATCCTGCCGACTTCGCCCACCGAATAGGGGGGGAAGTTGTAATGCAGCATAAAGTTTTCCCGCTTATCGCCTTCGATGTCATCATACACCTGCTCGTCAAATACCGTACCCAGCGTTGTCACCACCAGGGCCTGGGTCTCGCCGCGGGTAAACAGCGCCGAACCGTGGGTTCGGGCCAGTATGCCCACTTCACAGGTAATGTTGCGGATATCCTCGGTTCCCCGCCCGTCAACACGGCGGCCCTTGTCCAGAATCGATGAACGCAGAATCTCATACTGCATATCCTCAAACAGCGTGTGAAAGTATTTCTTTTGTTTTTCATCTTCAAGCTGGACGCAGTTCTGCGCGGCAAGTTCCGCCTGTACCGCCTTGATAGCGTCGTGCCGTTCCTGTTTGGTCGCCAGAAAACAGGCCGCTTCAAGTTTCGGGTAGGCAACCTTTCTGATGGCCTCGCTGTTCTCCAGAATATACGAAGCAACCGCGAGGGGAAGTTTGGGTTTGCCGGCAAGCTCGCGCAGTTTGTCCTGCAGCGCGCAAAATTCCACGATCATGTTGTGGGCTTTTTCCAGCGCCTCAATCATCAGGTCTTCGCTGACTTCTTTTGCCCCGCCCTCAACCATCGTTATACCGTCTTTGGTTCCGGCAACGACAATTTCCAAAGTGGAATTTTCGATCTGTTCATAGGTGGGATTGACCACCAATTCGCCGTTTACCTGGCAAACCCGCACCCCGGCAATGGGGCCGTTAAAGGGAATGTCGGAAATATGCACCGCGGCTGACGCGGCGATGATCGCCAGCATATCCGGCGGATTCACCTGATCTGTTGAAAGCGTGGTAGGGATAAGCTGTATCTCCCTGCCGAAACTTTTTTCAAACAGCGGACGCATGGGGCGGTCGATCAGGCGGCTGACGAGAATTTCCTTGTCTTTGGGACGGCTCTCCCGCTTGATAAAGCCGCCGGGGATTTTTCCCGCGGCGTAATACTTTTCATTGTAATCAACCGTGAGGGGGACATAATCAAGGCCCTCCACCGGTTCCGACGACGAGCAGACCGTGGCAATAACCGCCGTTC
>Ga0268262_10002318_pt1 | contig 22256 bp, 14 predicted proteins | sample TergutNc150P3_FD_190354 | JGI IMG/M metagenome (GOLD analysis project Ga0268262, IMG submission 190354) | Nasutitermes corniger P3 segment gut microbial community from laboratory colony in Florida, USA - Nc150 P3 (SPAdes) (version 2) | ecosystem: Host-associated > Arthropoda: Insects >... | reverse complement strand
AAGCCGATAAAAGGCCGGCGAAGCCGGCCTTTTATCGGCTTGACTCTGTTTTGTGAGCCGGCTTGGCCGACCGTTTATTTCAAGGCGCGGAGCCTTGTTTTTTCCACTGACCAGGGTTAAAATAGAAATTTTACCTGGGCAACAAGGAACCGCCATGCGAAACGTCTTGGTGACCATATTGAGCCGCGACCACCCGGGCATAATCTACCAGGTCAGCCGGGTCCTGGCCGATTGCCAGCTTAACATCATTGAAGCCAGCCAAACCACCCTTCTGGGCGAGTTCGCCGGCCTCTTCTCCTGCTCCCTGCCCGAAGGCACCGGCCTGGGGGATGTCTGCCAAACCCTGGAACGGGAATTGGCCGGGGCCGGGCTGGTCCACGTGGTCCGGGAAATAACGGCCGACGATTCCCCCCTGGTTTCACCGGCCACCCACGAGCCTTACGTGGTCACGGTGCGGGGCCGGGACCGCTGCGGGGTCATACCGGAATTCGCCGGGGTCCTCTCGGGCTTCGACATCAACATCGACACCCTGCGGGCCGTCTCCCTGACCGGCCACGAGGACCAGGCCGAAAAAAAAGTGGTGATGTTCTTTGAACTCTCCGTGCCCAAATCGGTCAACCAATCGGCCCTGCGCCAGGCCCTGGGCCTGGCCGCCGACGGCCTGGACATGGAAATGAGCCTCCAGCACCGCGACATTTTCGAGGCCATCCACCGATTATAGAGCATCAAACCAATCAAAAGCCGGCGGAGCCGGACTTTTGATTGGTTTGGCTCTATGAAGGGAGCCGGCTTCGCCGGCGGCGAAGAACTGGGGACATTATATGCTGACCGACCGCGAAGTAATCAGCACCTTGGAAATGCTGAAAAACGAACACCTGGACGTGCGGGCCATAACCATGGGCCTGTCGCTCCTGGACTGCCTCTCCGACGACCTGGGCCGCCTGACGGCCAAAATAATAAACAAGATCACCACCCACGCTGAAAACCTGGTCAAAATATGCGACCGCATCGGCGACAAATACGGCATTCCGGTGGTCAACAAGCGCATCGCCGTTTCCCCCATGAGCGCCCTGGCCGGCCCCTTCAATTCCGAACAACTGGTCAAGGTGGCCCTGGCCCTGGACCGGGCCGGCGAGGCCGTAGGCGTGGATTTCGTGGGCGGCTTCGGGGCCTTGGTGGAAAAAGGCTTCACAAAAGGCGACCTGGCCCTAATCTCGGCCATACCCCGGGCCCTGGCCGAAACCCGCCGGGTCTGCTCGTCGGTGAACGTGGCCTCCAGCCGCGACGGCATCAACATGGACGCGGTCCGCCTCATGGGGGAGATAATCAGACAGACGGCCGAAAACACCAGGGACCAGGAGGGCCTGGGCTGCGCCAAGCTGGTGACCTTCGCCAACATCCCCCCGGATATGCCCTTCATGGCCGGGGCCTACCAAGGCCTGGGCGAAGCGGACGCGGTCATTAACGTGGGCGTCTCCGGCCCCGGAGTGGTTAAAAAGGCCCTGGACCGGGTCATGGCCCAGGGGAAAAAGCCCAAGTTCGACCAGATCAGCGAGACCATCAAGCGCACCGCCTACAAGGTCACCCGGGTGGGCGAACTCTTGGGCCGGGAAGTGGCCGAAGCCCTGAACCTGCCCTTCGGCGTGGTGGACCTCTCCCTGGCCCCCACCCCCCAAGTGGGGGATTCAGTGGGCGAAATTTTCCAATCCCTGGGCCTCAAGGCCATCGGGGCGCCCGGCTCCACCGCCCTTCTGGCCCTTTTGAACGACGCGGTCAAGAAGGGGGGGGCCTTCGCCTCCGGCCACGTGGGCGGGCTCTCCGGGGCCTTCATTCCGGTTTCGGAAGATTTGGGCATCGGCCAGGCCGTGGCCGACGGCTACCTGAACCTGGAAAAGCTGGAGGCCCTGACCGCCGTCTGCTCGGTGGGCCTGGACATGGTTTCCGTGCCCGGCGACACCTCGGCCGCCACCCTTTCGGCCCTAATCGCCGACGAAATGGCCATCGGGGTGATCAACCAGAAAACCACGGCCGTGCGGGTCATTCCCGTGCCGGGGAAAAAAGCCGGGGAAAAAGTCCATTTCGGCGGCCTCTTGGGCTGGAGCAAGATCATGCCGGTGGCCGACTACGAGGAAGCCGGGGCTTTCATCGACTTGGGCGGCCGCATTCCGGGCCCGATCCACAGCCTCAAGAATTAGGGCCGCGCCCCGGAGGTTGGAAATGATATTTTCTGGATTTTTTTGTTGCCAAAACCGGAGTTTTTATTTATTATCCTACAACTATTGATTAATATTTGGTGTTGAAGGACTACTTTCCATGGCCCGTTGTGTCCTCCATTGGAGAAAATGGCCCTTTGAGGTTTTGTGGTTTCTTATTCGGTTTATTTCACCCCAAAAAAAATCAACCCATTGTTTTTATGCATAAAAATGCCAACATTCAAGCATTTCCCCCGCTTAGGCGTCCGGCTATATTTCCATCCTCCGGCTTTTTCGATAAAACGTTCCGGCATTTTCATCGGGCGGCTTGGTTCCGGTTTCCGTGATCCGGCCCCCCGGTCGCATTAGGCGGCCGGGGCGAAGATCCGGGTGGAAGGATCAATTCCTCCGTCAGCGATAGGCTCTAAATGACTGAACAAGGAGAAAAAAATGCAAACTCGCGGTATCTTTTATTCTTTTTTTCGCGGCGCCCTGGCCATCATGTTTTCCGCCGGGCTGATCATGTCGGCGGGCGGTTGCGCTTCCAAGTACGGAACCAAAACCGTCAACGTGAAATACTACCCCGATTGTTACCAACCCATAGATCAGCTGCGCAAAGATGAGGACGACCTGCGGCGCAATACGGCGGCCGGGGCCGTCATGGGCGGGTTCCTGGGCGCAGCCATCGGCTACCATAAGGACGGCGGCAAAGGCGCAGTAATCGGGGCCGCCGCCGGGGCCTTTGCCGGAGGTATGTCGGCCTACCTCCTGACCGATCAAATCCAGCAAAAAAACCAGGCCGAGCGCTTCGCGGCCTACAGCCAAGCCTTGGGCCAGGACATAAAGGGCCTGGAAAACGCCGTGGCCGCGGCCCGCCTGGTGAACAAGTGTTACGAGAATTCCTATAAAACCTTGAGCAAGCAATACAAGGCCGGTCAGACCAGCAAGGCGGAAATGACCGACCGCTTGAAGGAACTGCGGGACGGCACCAACGACGCCAATAACGTTTTGGCCAAATTCGCGGCGGAAATTGCCCAGAACCAGATAGTCTATAAGGACATCCCGAAAGCCGAAGCCAAGCAGGGCGGGCAGGCCTTGAGCGCCGGTCAGATGAACGACTTGGCCTCGGGCGTCAACCGGGCGAACCAACTGGAAAGCGACCTGCAGGGCGAATTGAAGAAGATGCAACTCATCAACGCCTCCATAGCCAAGGAATTGAGCAACCAACAGACCGCCAGGAATGGCCGGGTAAGGCTGGCCGAATCCAGGGAAACGGCCCCCCTGGTCACCGCCAACAGCGAGCCCCTGAGCATAGACCAGGTTCTCCTGTCCTTGCCCATGCTCTGCCCGGCCCTGAAGTCCTAGGCTTTTCGTGGTTATGAACCAGCCAAGCCTACCCCCCGACCCTCAGGGTCGGAACTCCGGGCCGTCGGCCCCCAAGGCCGGGAAAGCCTCTTTCCTGGCCTTGGGGGCGGGCCTGCTTTTGCCTTTTTTAGCTATCGGGGCTCTGTATTGGTGGAATAAGGATAACTTGTCCCTGCGGGCGGCCCAGGAAAGACTGGGGCCCTTGGCTTTGCAGTCGGCCAATTTAGGGGCCTTGGAAGAGGAACTGAACGCCTATAGGCGGGCTCTGACCCTACCTCCTTGTAAAATGCCGCCCCGGCCCGGCGAACCGCTCCCGGTTCCGGCCCGGCCCGCCGAAACCCCGGAAAAACCAACCTCCCTTTCAAGCAGGCCCCCGGTCAAGGCCACCGAGGCGGAAGCCGGGGAAAGTCAGGAGGGCTTGGTGGAAAGGGCCACCGTCTTTGTCCTGGTGCCCGAGAAGAACGATATCGGCAGCGGCACCGGCTTTTTCGTGGCCCCCAATATAGTCCTGACCAATCTCCATGTGGTTCAGAGCATCATCGACGGCCGGGGGGGGCAGGCCTTGGTCACCAACAAGGCCCTGGGCCAGGCGGTCAAAGCCCGCCTGCTCCAGACCACGCCCCCGGGAAGCTTGCGGGATTACGCCTTGTTGGAAGTGACCCCCCCGCCGGGAACCAGCCCGGCAGTCCTGCCCGTCACCGCGGAAATCAAGCGTTCCGATCACATCAGCGCCTGGGGTTATCCTTTCCTGGTCACGGAATCCGATCCCCGCCTGAAGGCCCTCATGGAAGGGGATCTGGCTTCGGTGCCGGAAGTGGTTTACAGCGAAGGTGTGGTCAGCGTGATTCAGGATATCGACGGCCTTCCGGTCATTAACCATACCGCCGAAGTTTCCCACGGCAGCAGCGGCGGCCCTCTGGTCAACTCCCAGGGCCAGGTGGTGGGCATCAACACCCTGATCCGGGTTGACGAGAGGAGCAACCGCCAGGTCAACATAGCTTTGGGCGGCCGGGACATCATCGACTATGCGGCCAGCAACGGCCTGAACCTGGACGTCCGTTGAGGGCCGCATGACCCAGAAGCTCATTCAAAGCCATACCCTAAGCCAGTGCCGGCTGGAATTGCTCGAAGGCATAGAAGTCATTTCCCGCTACCGGCTGTTCAACCAGATAATCAGTTCGGAGTTGGGCCCGGAAGAAGCCTCAATCCTGGCCGAACCCATGAAAAATATCGAGCAGGATCGGGTCAATTGGTACACCGGCCTCTCCGGGGAAGCGGTTCATTACAGCAACCTTTCCGAGGAGGAAAAGACCAGGCTTACCGCCATGGTGGCCCAAAGGGCCGGGCAGTTTGTGGATCTGGCCGCCCGCCTCAAGACCTCCCGGGCCAGCAACCGGGTCATAGCCGGGGAGTTTCTGGAGCGTATCTTCAGCCGGGAGGAACTCCTGGATCTTTACCTGGTGGACGGCAAACCGGTGGTGGTCGGCTGGGGGCTCTCCTCCGGGCCTGGCCGGTTGGAGCATGTACCCAAGGGCGTCCCGCCCTCCCCGGCGGCCCCGCCCGAGAGCGGGGCGGCCGAGACCGGGGCCGAGGCGGCCCCGCTTTCTCCTCCTCCGGCCGATGGAGCCCCTAAGCGCCGGGGCTGCCTCGGTTTTATGTTTCCGGACTTCCGAGCCGGGTGTCTGCCGCGACTCAGTTTGGGCTGTCTCCCATCCTTGGGCCTCGGTTGTTTAGGTCTGTTGTTCCGCTTCGCCTTGGCCTTGGCCGCCGGGGCCTTGCTCACCTGGTTGCTTCTGCATTTCTTCCAGCCCGGCCTTCTGGCTTCGCTGCTCAAGAAACCTACATTTGATCTGCCCAGCTTTGACCTCAACCAGGAGCGGGAGACCCAGCTGCGGGAGCAATTGAATCAGGTCAAACGGGACTATGCCGACCGGCGGGCCGCCTGCCGGCCCGAGCCCCCCCCGGCGCCGGAACCGGAGAGCATTCCGCCGGCCCCGGAGCCGGAACTTTATAAACCGGCACCCGAACCTGACGCACCGGAGCCTGCCCCCGAGCTTCCGCCTGACAGGGATTTGAGCATCCCGGAGGATGCCGCGGAAAGGAACGATTTTTCGTTCCTGGAAGGTTGCTGGGCTTCGGATTCCTCCGAATTGCACAATTCCAGAACCTTGCAGCCGGTTATCTATATTTACTGTTTTGATAAAAACGGCAAGGCCAGCGTCAGGCTGGACGAAAAGGATGCCCAGGGCCGTCACCTGGAAACCTGCCGCACCACGGCCACAGCCAGATTCGAGGGAGGGGGGAAATTGATCCTCCGCCAGAACGGGGGCATCCGCTGCCCCAAAGGCCCGCCCTACCGGGCCTATACGGCCTATTGCGCTCCCGGCCCGGGCGGGGCCGCCAAGTGCGAGCTAAGACTTACGGACACCAATCAATTGATGGCCCCGAACGCCAGTTTTCACCGCGTTGAGGAATAATGACCTGTAGTTGATCGCCGGGGGAAATCGGACCCGCCAACTGCCCCAGACAAGGCCAAGTGACATGAACACCACTTACAGCATCATCGCCGGAGCCGCGCTTCAGTTCTTAGATTATGAATTGGATCTGGCCCAAGAAGTTGAGGCGGACAATAAAAACAAAAAACAGCCCTTGGCCAAAAAACGCAACCGCTTCCATGTCGGTAAGGAAGCCGGCCGGGATGTTCTCATGATCCTGGACAAGCCGGAAGACCAGGATGATGACGACAGTTATATCCGCCGCTGGGCGGGCCAGAGGCTGCCCCTGCATTATGAAATAGAAACCAAGGCGGCCTTCGACTGTTTTCTGGGCCGCTGGCTGCCCATGCCTTTCCTGGTCCGCAGCGGGGTTTGGAGTGATCAGAAACCGCGATACGGCTATGGGCCCACGGACTGGGTCCGGGGTTTTCTCAGCCGCCAGGGGGACGAAAACAGCCTGAAATACCACCTGACCCTGGTTTTCGACCCCCAGGTCGAGGACGGCGCCGAAGTCAATATCGCCTCCTCCGACGGGGCGGTCATTTACCACGCCCTTTCCGAGGAAGACGTGAAAAATAACGTCTCCTTCGCCTTGACCACCGACCTTCGGGATTACTTCTGGTTCATCAATGATCTGCCTTGGGTCAAGGAAGCCTTGCGCGAAAGCCTGGATGATTTCCGGAAAGCCCAGCCCAAGGCCCGGCTGATCCAGGCGGCCGAGGCCTTCGAAGACCAAGACCGGGTGCCCCTGGATTCCCTGGCCGTTTATTGCGCTTACCTGGAAGGCCTGGGCCTGACCGACCGTTTGGGCGAAGTCCGCCTGGTCAACCCGGAAAAACACAAGCCTATCGACGTGGATCTGGTTCTGGATATCGGCAATTCCCGTTTCACCGGAGTTTTAGTGGAAACCCTGCCCCAGGGAAAAACCAAGCTTACCGACTGCTATGTGCTCCCGGTCCGGGATCTTTCCGAACCGGCCAACATTTACGCCGAGCCCCTGGCCACCCAGGTTGAATTCGCCGAACCCTACTTCGGTCACCCGGAATGGAGTCTCTCCTCCCGGCAGCACTCCAACAGTTTCCCCTGGCCCTCCACCGTCCGCCTGGGGCCCGAAGCGTCCCGGCTGTCCAATGATTCCCGGGAAGACCTGGGCCCCACCGGCATGTCCAGCCCCAAGCGGTATTTATGGGACACCCGTCAACGGGATATGTTCTGGTATCTCAACAACAAGTATAAGCGCCACGGCGACACGGAAGAAATGGCCGCCGGGCGGGGGACTTTCCTGCTTCGGGTCAACGTGGCCGGCGTGCCCCTGTCCGTCTTTGAGGAAAGTCCGGCGGACACGAAAAAAATTAAGATTCCTAAGCTGATAAGCGACGGTTACGGGCGCGACGACGACCTGGTGGCTTTTGAATCCCGCTACAGCCGCTCCTCCCTGATGATGTTTCTCTTAAGTGAGATAATCACCCAGGCCCTGACGGCCATAAACAACCCCCAGACCCGGGAGGCCCGCGAGCATTCCAACGCCCCGCGCCGCCTGTCCCGCATAATTATGACCGTGCCCACGGCCATGCCCTTGGTGGAGCAAAACATCTTTAAAACCTGGGCTCGTCTGGCCGTGGAAACGGTTTGGGCGGCCTTGGGCTGGACAGATCACTACCGGGTTGAAGTCAAGGAAGAGGAACCCGGCCGGAATGTTGATTTCCGGCTGAGTCCGGGGGTCCGCTGCGAATGGGACGAAGCCACCTGCACCCAGGTGGTCTGGCTCTATAATGAAATAAGGGTCAGGTTTCACAACAACGCCGAGGAACTGTTCAAGCTCCTGGGCCGCGAAAGGGAATTCCATATTGATGGCCAAGCCCCCCGGCTTTCCACCCTTCGCATGGCCAGCATAGACATGGGCGGCGGCACCACCGACCTGGCCATCACCACCTACGCCATACGCAATCCCGGCGTGGCCTCACCCCAGATTGTGCCTCGCCAGGACTTCCGGGACGGTTTCAATGTGGCCGGCGACGATATCATGCTTAAAATCATCCAAACCCAGTTCATAGATAAAATAATCCTGGCCGCCAAGGAGAGGTCGGTTCCGGACGCAGACGGCTTGGTGCGCGATCTTTTCCAGGAAAAGGTCAGGATGGGGGCTCCTAAAAACGACGGGCGGCGAAGCGAATGCCTTAGAAGCCAGTTCGTGGTCCAGGTGGCCACCGCCCTGGCCCTGAAAATCCTGAAGCTTTACGAAAATGTCGATCTCCGGGGCCATGACCTCAAGGAGTCCCTCAGGGTTGGCGATATCCTTTTGCCCAAGGGCGAAACGCCCGAACCGGGCTTCACCGAAGTGCTGGACTATTTACAAAAACCGTTGCGGGAGGCGGGCTGGAAGGACTTTGACCTTTTGGCCCAGCTCTTGGATGTGGATTTCCGGGAAGTGGATGAAAATGTGAACTTCGTCTTGGAAAAGGTCATGAAGGATTTGGCCGAAGTGGTCTGGGCTCATGACTGTGACGTCCTGATCCTCACCGGCCGCCCCTCCCGCTGGCCGGCCATGATGCGCAGCCCTTACCGCAACTTATGCCTGCCGGTGGATCGCATAGTGCATATGCATAAATACCGCGTGGGGCACGGGTACCCCTTTGAAAACCACGGACGCATTGAAGATCCCAAGACCACTGTGGTCATCGGGGCCATAATCTGCGCCTTGGCCGAGGGCTCCCTGGAAGGCATTCACATAAATTGCTCCTGTTTCGAGCCCCAGCCCACCATCCGTTTCCTGGGCATGCTGGACGACCAGGGACGCATGGCCAAGGAATGGGTTTGGTTTGGGGACATAGACATTTACAGCACGGATGATGTCCGCTTGGAAAGGGAAATTGAATTCAGCGGGACCATCCCTGTCGGTTTCCGGCAGATGGGCTGTCCGCGGTGGACCACGACCAAGCTTTACAGCCTGGAATACCGGAACAACGATTATCAAAAACAGGGCATTGGACGCACACCCTACAAAGTCAAATTGGAATACGCCCTGGAGAAGGCCGAAGATGAAGCCGAGGCCGGCCCGCGCCCGGCGGCGCGTCAATTAAGGCGTACCGAGGGCAAACTGACAATAAACTCCATTGCCGACAAGTTTGGACAGACGGTAAACAAATCCGCCCTGAACGTGCGCCTCCAGACGCTCCGCAACGACGACGGCTATTGGCTTGATACCGGCGTTTTATACTTTTAGGGTTTAAAGCCGGCCGAATACGAATCCCGGGGTTTATTTTTCAGTGGGGCCGGACCGGGCGGTCAGGGCGCAGGCGACGAAGATTTAGGTGAGGAGAACAGAATATGGCCGCCCAGGATCTGAGCCAAAAATTTCAGAAGCTTGAGGCTTCGGTTCGCAACGCTGAAAAATGGCTGGCCGACAACAAGGCTAGCTATGACGTTTCAGAAACGGATAAAAAAAATCTGCGGCGCCTGGCCCGCAATTTTAAAAATTACGCCGAAGCGGCGGGACGCAATACCGGGGTGGCGGTCTTCGGGCCCAGCCAGTCCGGCAAATCCACCCTCATCTCGGCCTTGGGCCGGGGGCCATCCGGAGGACTGAAGGCCGATTTTAACGGCCAGCGCCTGGACTTCGCCATGGAGATAAACCCCGAAGGCGGCAACGAAACCACCGGCTTGGTGACCCGCTTTTCCCTGCGCCCGGCGCCGCCCAGCCCCGACCCGGCCCTGCCGGTGGCGGTCAAGCTGTTCTCGGAAATGGATTTGGTCAAAATCCTGACCAATACCTATTTCGCGGAGGCCCGGGGCAAGATTTTGGTGGAGGAGAGCGATCTGGTTAAAAAAATCGACGAATTGGCCGCCCGGCCCCCGGGCCGCGGCAACCTGACTTTGGACGACATGGAGGATTTGAACGAATACGTCTCCCAATTGGCCCCGGAAAACGCTTATTGCCAGAATTTGGATAAGCATTTCTGGCCCAAAGCCGTCACTATGGCCCTTCGATTGGATCACTCCGGCCAGGCGGAATTATTTTCATTCCTCTGGGGCCGGCTTAAGCCCTTTACCGAGGTTTTCCTGAAGTTGCGCGGAGCCCTGGAGTCCCTGAATTTTTCAGAAACGGTCTATTGCGGGATTTCCGCGCTTTACGACCGCGAAAGAGGCGGCCGGGATTTCACCGTTCTCCATGTCGATCGCCTGGAAGGGCTTTTAGGCGGATTGGACGAGACTAAAACCGGACCGCCGGTTAAAGTGATGGCCCCCGACGGCAAAACAGCCGAATTATCCCGTCCGGTCTTAAGCGCCCTGATTGCCGAACTACATGTCATGGCCTTGGAAAAACCGGGGGATTTTCTGGAATACAGCGACCTTTTGGATTTTCCCGGCTACCGGGCCCGTGAAAAAATGGACGATATAGTTGAAGACGTCCAAAAACCGGAAATCCTGAAAAAATGTTTCCTGCGGGGCAAGGTGGCCTATCTGTTTGAACGTTACCGGGCTCGCAAGGATATCTCGGCCATGCTTCTCTGCGTGGCGGAATCCGTCCAAAACAACCCGGATTTGCCAAGCGCCGTCACCGCCTGGGTGGTCGATACCCACGGGGATCAGCCGGAGAAAAGAGTCGGCCAGGCCGTGAGCCTGTTTATGGTGCTGACCAAATTTGACCGCCTTTTGGAGCGGGGTACCGGCAGCACCGAGACGTTAACCCGCTGGGAGAACCGCCTGAAAGCTTCCTTCACCCAATTTTTCGAGCAAAAAGGCTGGCCCGAAAAATGGGCCGGGCCTCCCGGCCGCGAAACCCCCTTCAACAATCTCTTTTGGCTCTTGAATTTAAGTTATGCCGAAGCCTTTCTCAAGGTGGAGAACCTGGAGCCCGACCCCCAAAACCCCCCCATTTTACGGGCCGCGGGCCTCCAACCGGGCCAGGCAGACTGGGTTGAATCCGTACGCCAGGGATATTTAGGTTCCAAATATGTCCGAACCCATATCGCCGATCCCGAGTCGGCCTGGAAAGCGGTCATGGAATCCGCTGACGGCGGCGTGGCCTATATTTTAAGCAAGCTGAGTCCGGTGGTGGCCACGGATCTTAAGACCGTCCAGTTGACCGCCTTGGCCCGGAAAGACGCCGAGCAGGCCAAGAGGATTCTGAGCCCCTTCTATCATGGGGCCGGGGCGGAAGAAGAAATGGCCATCAAGACCAAAAGCGCCACCGAATTGGTTACCGCCATTTTCGGCGTGGGCCGGCGGCAGCTGTTTGGGGAATTGCTGAGAGACCTGGAACTCGACGATGAAGAATGCCAGGCCGTGTACAATAACCCCCAGCCGGAGGAAGACGAGGACAGGGAATCGTCCTCCAAAAGCGGTGGAGGGTCGTCAACCGACTCTCCTTCGAAATCCCTTTCCTTGGATGATATTTGGGGCAAGCCCAACACCGCCGATGAAGCCGAGGCTCCGCCCAGCCCCTCTCCAGCCTTGGTCCCGGTCATAAATGACGCCGCCCGCCGTTACCGCCGCCGCCTGGAAGCGGCCTGGCAGGCCAAGCTGGACCGGACGGCCGGTTCCGAGCGCAACCAGAAGTATTTCAAGCTTTCGCCTGAACTTTTTCAAACCCTGGTCACGGAATTGAGGATGGGAGCCGGTGAGAAACGCCTAGGCGTGTTCAACCAAGTGGAATCTCAGTTCCGGGAAGCCCTGAGCTACAGCAACGACAATCCGGATCGCGTGGTTTGGAAGCAGGCCCGCTTGGCGGCCACCCTCCTGTCGTCTTATGTCAATTGGCTGGGCTTCTCCCCCTTGGAACATGATTCCAGCCGGAGAACCTTTTCGGTGGCCGAACGCACCTTCACGGTCTTTGAACCGCCGCCGACGCCGGGCCTCTTTCTGGAATTGCCGGAAAAGCAACCGGACATCGATCAATCGTTCTACCTGGATTGGACCGCGGCCCTTTTCCGCATGATGCTGGACAACCTCGTCTTCGCCGAAAAGAATTACGATATGGAACAGAACGCGCGCCTGGGCCAAATCATAAAAGAAGTTGATACCACGGTAGGTCTGTTATGAAACCGCAACTTGTGAACAAGCCCGGCGCTGAACCGGGCCGGGCGCTTCTTAAACTGGTTTTCAAGGAAGGGGAAACCCCCCGGCCTCAGGAGGGAGAGGAATTCAAACTGGCCATCCAGGAATTTCCGGCTACGAAATATTTTCAACCCGCCGGACCGGATCACTGGCCCGAAAAAGGCCCGGAATGTTACTTCACCATCCCGGAATGCATTTTCGACGGTCAGAGCCTGACCCTGGAACTGGGCCCGGCGATCACCGGCACCTTGCTCGCCAATTTGTACAGGTTTCACCTCAGGGGTTCCCTGGGTTCCTCCTTCATGGCCCAACTGCCCGTAAACAACCTTAAACGTCCACCCAAAATCGACCCCTCTCTAAAGGTCGGCGCTCCCGCTCAACCAACCTTGCCCCCGGAGGCTAAACCGGCCGAAAAGGCGCCCCCGCCAACCGCGCCGCCCCCGGAACCCGCGCCCGCGGAAATTGAGCCTCCGGCCTCCCCGGTCGAGCCCGAACCTAAGCCCGGGGCTCCGGCGGAAGGGTCCGCGGGAACGGCCTTGGATGAGCCCCTGCCGCCGCCCCTGGAAAAGGAAAGCCCGAAAAAGCCCTGGTGGAAAAAGGTCCTCTTTATCGCCCTGCCGATCCTGGTTTTGCTGGCCCTGGGCGGCGGTTTCTGGTGGTTGAAAAACAGGGAGTCCGCCGATTCCGCAGCCCCGGTCGCGACTGAGGACCAAGGGGCCGATACCGCTCCGGCCCTGGAAGACCAGGATTCCGCCGCCGGAGAGACCGCCCCTCCGCCGGTCGCGCCTAAAACCCTTTCGCCTTTGGAAGAGGTACGGGAGCTTTTCCGGCGGGGGGCCAATCTGGCCGAAATGGAAACCGTCATGGAACGCCTGGACGGCCGGGACGGGGCCGAGGACGCGGTTTTCCTCCTGGCCCGCGCCTTGGCCGATCACGAACCTAAATACCGGTTACGCTGCGCGGAATTCCTGGATCCGACCGATACCCGGCCCACCGGTTCCATCAGGAAAAATCCAGAAGCCGCTTATGACGAATACGAACTGGCCCGGAAGGGCGGAGACGAGAACGCCGCCCAGGCCCAGGCCCGCCTTCTGGAATGGGCCAAAGAACAGGCCGGCCAAGGCGACCCAGAGGCCGCCCGGCTCTGGCAGCAACACGGGAAGAAAGACCAATGACCGCCAAACCGTTTTTTAAAATATTTTGGGCTGGCCTCTTGACGGCGGGCCTCTTGGCCGCCAACCCGGCCTGGGCGGACAAGCCGCTCCTGATGGAAGGCAAAAAAAGCCTTTACCAGAGGATAATCACCCACCCCGGGGCCCTGGGCCACGACTCGCCCGGCGGCCAGGCCGGAAACCCCATAACCCCCTTCAGCGTCTTATATGTCTATGCCCGGGAAAAAGCCGGACCGCAGGACTGGCTGCAAGTGGCCGCCAACACCCTGGGCCGGGACCTGGTCTGGCTGCCCGCCGCCAAGGTCTCGGAATGGAAGCAGTCCATGGTGCTGACCTTTTCGCCCCGGGCCGGTCGCTCCCCCCTCTTGTTTTTCAAGACCTTCGACGATCTGGAAAACATCGCCGGCCAAAGCGGCCTGGCCGCCGTCCTGGCCAATCTGAGCCGAGTTTTTAAAAAATACGTCCAGGGCCAGACCGAACCCCCGTCCGATTTCCCCGTCCTGGCCATGGAGCCGGGGGACGAGGAAGGCTCCGTGCCCTATGACCATTTCTATCTGATGCCCATATTCTCATACCAGGAGCCTTTTGAAGGCGTAAAATTCCTGGAGGTCGGCTCCATCGACCCGGGTTACGGGGATGAGGAATCCAAGGACCAGGGGAAACCTGGCAAAAATAAAGGCTTCAAGCACGCCATCGCCTTTGTGATCGACACCACCGTCTCCATGCAGCCATATATCGAAAAAACCAAGGAACTGGCCCGAGGCGTTTTCGACCGCATAGCCGAAAAAGGCCAGGAGGAAAACGTGGCCCTGGGCGTGGTGGCCTTCCGCAACAGCCTGGAACCACAACCCAAGCTGGAATACCTGACCAGGATCATCTCTCCGCTGAGTACCGGCGTGGACCGGGCTAATTTCGAAAAAACCCTGGCCGGGGTCAAGGAAGCCACGGCCTCCTCCCATTCATTCAATGAAGACGCCTTGGCCGGGGTCAAGGAAGCCATCGACAAGCTTGATTGGGATCCGTACCAGGGCCGGATGATAATCCTCATCACCGACGCCGGCCCCCTGCCCATCACCGACCCCTATATCTCCACCATGATCGGCCTGTCAGGGGTGGTGGACCGGGCCAAAAAGAAGAACATCAAGGTAGTCGTCCTCCATGTCCGCACGCCTTCCGGGGTCAAGACCAAGAACGTCACTTACGCCGAAGGGGCCTACAAGGAGCTGTCCGAACTGGGCAGCGCCGGCCGAGCCTATATCCCCATAGAGGCCCCCAATCCCCAAGTAGGGGCCGGCAACTTCGCCGAAGCCGCCGAGACCCTGGTGGAAACCTTGGATAACGTGGTTTTTGGCCAGGACGGCCAAGGCGGCGGCGGGGCCAGTAAAACCGTCCCCGAAGGCGGCGACGCCAAGGCCAAGGCCCGGGCCACCGGCGAGGTCCTGGGCTATTCCTTTAAACTGGACTACGCCGGGCAAACCGGCCAGACCAAGGCCCCCCATGTGGTTCGTTCCTGGATCGCCGATCAGGACATGGGCCGCCTGGACGAGGCCCAGGGTGGCTCGGTCAAGGCTCCGACGGTCGAATGCGCCGTCCTGATAACGAAGGATCAGTTGAGCGCCTTGAACAAGCAGCTTGAAATCATCATGACCGAGGCCGAGCGCAACCAGAAAATGGGTACCCGCGACTTTTTCCAGAGCATCATCTCGGCCTCGGCCCAGATGCTCCACGACCCTTCCCAGTTCGCCTTAAAGCCGGACAGCAACCTGTCCAAGCTGGGCATCCTTGGCGAATTCCTGGACGGCCTGCCCTACAAGAGCCGAGTCCTGGGCCTGACCGAGGATGACTGGTATAACATGAGCATCGGGGAGCAGAACGATTTCATCTTTTACCTGAAATCCCGCCTGGCCTATTACCGGCAGGCCGACCAGGATGTGGACAAATGGGGCCGTTTCGATAATCCCAACCCGGGAGACTGGCTCTACCGCTTGCCCCTGGTCATGCTGCCCTAGAGGCTCCCCGGGGCGATAAACAAACCTCCCCCGGCGGGGGGAACCACGGCCCGGCGGCGAACTGAACCCTTGGCCGGCCAGGGCCTTGGCAGGGGAAAAAGGAAGGCATCGGCAGTGGCGGACCAGGGCCTGGACCCGATCTTATATCTCCGCAATCTCTTCAAGCAGAGGGGACCGGGCTACCGGCTGCGGATACCGGAACTGGCCGTGGCCCCCGCTTCCCGGATTCTGCTCCTGGGGGATTCCGGCAGCGGGAAAAGCACCACCCTGGATATCCTGGCCCTGGTCCTCAAACCGGACGGGGCGGCTGATTTTTCCTGGAACGCCCAAGGCCGGCCCTGCGACCTCAAAGCCTTATGGCGCAACCGCCAGGCCAACCGCCTGGGCCGTCTCCGACGGCGGGGTCTGGGTTATGTTCTCCAAACCGGCGGGCTTCTGCCTTTTCTCACGGTTCGGGAAAATATCCTTTTGTCCGCCGAAGTCAGCCGCCTGGATCGGCGGACCCAAAAAGAGCAATTAATAAAATTGTTCGATTACCTTAAAATCGGACATTTAAGCTCCAAGCTCCCCAGCCAGATTTCCGTAGGCGAAAGACAGCGTTGCGCCATTGCCCGGGCCGTGATCCACAAACCGGCCCTGATTTTGGCCGATGAGCCCACGGCCTCCCTGGATCCGCCCACCGCCGACCGGGTTTTCGAACTCCTTTTGGATTTGAGCCGGGAGGCCGCCCTGGTGGTGGCCAGCCACGATGTCAACCGGGCCGGCCGCTATGATTTCGCCGTTCACCGGGTCGTCTGCGCGCCCCGCCCGGCCGAGGGCGGCCTTATTGAAGCCGTCCTGACTCCCGATCGGAAATGAGGTTCCGCTATTTTCCTGAGCCTGAAATTAGCCTTGCGGAATTACCGGCGAGCCTGGCTCTTCTCGGCCTGCGCCGTTTTTTCCCTGACCGCCTTCATGGTCCCCCTATTGACCCTCCTGGGGATCAAGGAGGGCATCATAGGTTCCCTGACCCTGAGGCTGATTGAAAACCCCCGCAACCTGGAGTTGACCCCGGTGGGGGTCGGCCGTTTCGAGGCCGACTTTTTCAAAGAACTGGCCGAGCATCCCGAAACGGCCTTCATTATTCCGGAGACCCGGAGCATCTCCGCCGCCATCCTGCTTCAAGCCTCCCCGGATGCCGAAGCCCGCTGGATCGACCTTTCGGCCACCGGGCCGGGCGATCCCCTCTTGGCCCAGATTGAAACCGCAGCCCCGCCTCCGGACATTCCGGCCGGGCAGCTGATCCACCTTTCCGCCGCCGCGGCGGAAAATTTAAAAACCGAGGCCGGGGGCCGCCTCTGGGGTTCGGTCAGCCGCAAGGTCGAAGGCCATATGCAAAAGGCCGGGTTGGAACTGGTCGTAGTCGGGGTCATACCCCGCCATGTGGTTTCCCGGGAAATGGCCTTTGTGCCCCTGTCCCTCATGGAAATGACCGAGGATTACCGCAACGGCTTTTCCGTCCCCCTTCTGGGCTGGCCCGGACGGGAAAAACCAAGTCTCGGGCCGACTCGCTTCGCCGGTTTCCGCCTTTACGCCCGGGCCCTGGACGGGGTGGAAGTCCTTCGTCAATACCTGGCCGAACGCCACCTGGAGGTAAATACCAAGGCCGAGGATATCGCACTTGTGCGGAGCTTGGATCATTCCTTCACCGTGGTCTTCATAGTCCTGGGCTCGGTCGTCGGCCTGGGGGCTTTCGCCTCCGCCACCTCCAGCGCCTTGGATCAGGTCATCAAGATGCGCCGGGCCCTGGCTCTTCTTCGCCTTTTGGGTTTTTCCACCGGGGGGCTATTGATTTTCGCCATGAGCCAGGCCGCCCTGACCGGATTCCTGGCCGCCGCCCTGGCCGACGGGCTTTTCTTATTAATAGCCGCCGTCTTGAATGATTATTTCGGCCCCAGTCTGGGCTTCGGCGAAAGGGTCTGCCGGCTGGGCCAGGATAAACTTTTGATCACCATAGGGGTCAGCCTGGGTTTTATGCTGCTGGCCTCAGCCGCCGCCGGATGGAAAATTTCCGGCGTGGAACCCTCGGAGGGCATGAGAGATGTCTGATAAAAATTATTCCCGCCTAATGCCCGTGTTCGGGTTTATCCTGCTGTTGCCGGTCACCCTCCTGGGCGGCCCGGGCGCCGCTTACGGCCAGATGAAGAGAGCGGGCCAAGTGGAACTGAAAGATCTTTACGATCCCCATCCGGCCACGGGCGACATAAAACTGCCCCTGCCCTGCGCCAATATCCATATGGTCTTAAGGCCGGTGGCCGTCGAGGTCAACGGCCGCTTAAAGGATATGGAAAACACCCTGGGCTTCGCTTCTCCCCAGGGGGAAGGTTTTTTCAGCCATCCCTTCCGGGGTTTCCTGGCCGCCTCCCTGACCCAGGCCGACTTGCCGAACGCCTACCAGGCCGAAGCCGGCCAGGCCTTGAAGGGAGTCAATAAGGCCAGCCACATTTACCTGATTGGCAAATATGAAGTGACTGAGGCCCAGTGGGTCGCGGTCATGGAGGACGGCGTCTGCCCCAATCCCGATAAACCGGATCCCAAGCTGGCCGCCCCCAAAACCAATATCTCCTGGTTCGAAGCCGTGGCTTTCACAGAAAAATACACCCAATGGCTTTTGGCCAACGCCCCCCAATACCTGCCCCATTTCGCCAATGACGAGCAGAATGTGGGCTTTCTGCGCCTGCCCACGGAAACCGAATGGGAATACGCGGCCCGGGGCGGGCATGAAGTGGGAAGCCTGGCCCTGACCCAGGATTTCTTTCCCCTGAACGAAGGCACCACGGAAAAGGACTACGGCATCTTCATAGACGGTGTTTCTTCCCCGGAGAACAATCCGGTGCGGATCGGCCGCTTCCAGCCCAATCCCCTGGGTCTTTACGACACCGTCGGCAACGCGGCCGAAATGACCATCGATACTTTCAAAATGTCCCTGGCTGGGCGTCTCCACGGTTCCTCCGGCGGTTTTGTCCGCAAGGGCGGCAGTTTCATGTCCGGCCCGGACGAGGTCAAGCCCGGCGACCGCAAGGAAATCGCCTATTTCAACAAGGACGGTTCCGTCAAAGCAAAAGATCTTGGTTTCCGTCTGGTTCTGTCGGCAATCAACGTGTCACGGGCCAATGAAAAACAGATTCGTGCCGAATGGGACGCCCGGGGCGAAAACACCGGCTTGGCCCTGGGGGCGGATCTGTCGGACACCGCCAACCCCCTGACGGAAATAGATCGCTTGTTGAAAAATCCGGATTTGACCGAACAGGAAAAGAAAATCCTGACCCATCTGCGGCCCGCCGTAAAAACCTACAGCACGGCCGCCGAGGATCGGGCGGAAGCGGCCCTGAACGCCCAAATCAAAAGTATGCTCAATTCGGCTTACGGCATCCGGGAAATTTCCCGCCGCCGCAACACCACCCAAAACCGCTTGGATATCCTGGAAGCCCAGATGAAGCAGGCCGAGGGAATCCTAAAACAACTGACCAGCCCGGCCGACAAAAAGGCCTACCAAGAAATCTACGATACCTCGAAGAAAACCTGGGATGAAATGCGCAAACTAATGCCCGCCTTTGAAGAGGCATTGAAGAACCAATTCAGCTATTACCTGCAATTGATAAATGAAGCCGCCTTGAAAGCGGATCGCAAATCCCTGGAAGAGCAGGTCGAAGTGGTGGGCCGGGATATCAAGGGCAAGGATATTTACCATGACACCATGAGGAAGTGTTTTGATATTATCAGCCGGCACCTCAAACTGGCCCTGGCCAGAAAATCCAATGACATAAAACGTTCCGACATTGAGATTACCACGGAATAAATACCCGCCGACCGCCCAGTGGTGAAGGGTAGGCTCAATGACAGAAACCGAGCGGCCAAAGGTTCCCCGTTCTCCGGGACGGATAAATCCACATCGCAATCAATGAACTGCAGGGCGGCGCCGGGAATAATGCTGTAAAGCGGGGCGGGCCTGGGCCGGAGTCTCCGGCCTGGCGGTCAGGCTGGATGGCGGATCCAGAAATTCAGCCATATTTGCGGGCGGGTTTATTCCTCAACCCTGGTGAATCCGGCCTTGGGCCGGAGCTTGCTACCTTCCTGCTGAAAATGGCAGACAACTCCGAGGACGGGATCCGGGCCGCATTCCGCCGTGGCCCGGCTGTAACCCCCGCCCTGGCCGCACTTGGCCGGGCCATCCTGTATTATGATTAATTTTTGATTCTTGGTTTCGGCCGAAGCCGTAGTTCGGCAGATGTCCAGAAGCCGGCCCTTTTCGTCCTTTTCTTCCATACGTACGCTGGCCCGGCCGGTCTTGTCGAAACAATATATGAAGACTATGGGCTGCTTGGTTTTTTCATTGGACAGATCCTGAAATTTCGAGGCCCAGCAACCGTCCAGGAAAGAAAAATCCTTGTTTTCCAAAGCGTTTTCAGGGATGGTCATATCCTTGTCCGCCTCCGGCTCCGGCAATTCCGGCGGGCTGGGCAATTCCGGAGCCGTGAGAGCCGGCGGTTCAGGCGAGTCCAAGTCCGTAAGTTCCGGAGGGGACAAGGCCGAAGGTTCCGGCCGGCAGCCGGCCCGGCGCTGTTCGTAGAGACGCTTTAAGCGCTCGACTTCCCGCCTTAAATCGGCCTCCCGGTTTTGGTTAAGGTCAAATTTCGGCCAATCCGGATTGGGCATTTCAAGGCCCAGGGAGGGCAGTTTAAAACCGCCCGGCCATATATCAGGCCGAAAATGCCTAAAGAGGAAAGCAACCAGGAGAGCGCCCAGCAATAAACCCAAGAGAGGCAGGGCCAGGGCCCAGATAAGGCCGCGTGATCCACCGGCCGGTGCGCCCCCGGTCGGCAGAGCGCCATTTTCCGGCTGCGGTTCGGCCGGTCCTCCGGGGTCTGACGGGATGTGACTCCCAGATGAATCCGGCCTTTCTTTTTTCTCCCGACGCCCGGGGCTGGAAGCCAGGCCCCAACCCACCACCACGGCCTGTCCCCCGACCAGGTACAGGTCGTAACAGTCCCACCGGTTCAAAACCTTGGCCAAGAGATCCCCGGCTAAACTCAGGTTGCTGGAGGACGAAGCTTTGAATCTGGCGGCCAGTTCGGCGAACTGGGCCGCCCGATGGGACACTTCCTGACGGACGAAGTTTTTTTTCTCCTCATCCAACTCGCTGAAATGCACCGCCGTCCCCGGCACATCCGTATACCACGCCACCGTGTCCTGTTCGATATTCTTAATCGGTTCCGCCAAGATCGAGGCCGCCTCCGGCCCCAATTCCCGGCTGATGACCTGCTGAAAAAGCTGGTGCCTGGTGATGACCTCGACGCCGCCGGGCATTTCCAGGCGGCACAGGCTGAGAACATCGGTTTGTATCAATTGTTGGGGCATGACGTCTATCCGGAACCGGGCGTTCAGTATCCGGTCAAGAACAGGCCCTGTTCGGCCGCGCATTTAAGGATATCGCGGCTTCCAAGAGCTATATTGACCTGGCGGTTGCTCTGCTCATCCAGCCGGATCAGGGTATTTATGCCCACCACCTCGCCCCGGGCGTTGACCAGGGGACCGCCGCTGCTTCCATGGGAGACTTCGGCGGTATGGTTTATGATGGGCACCCCGTCCACATCCTGGAGTACGCTGACCACCCCTTCGCTATAGACCCCCTCGGGCACGGCGGACAATTGCCCGGAGAAAAGGGCGACGGTCTGGGGATCGGTTTTGGTCAATAGAACCGGGTAGCCCCAGGAGCCTATATGGTCGGCCCTCTTGACTTCCCCGGCCAAGGCCAGGACGGCCGGGTGGCCTCCCGCCGGGGGGTTTATTTCCAAAAAGGCGTAATCCCGCAATTGGTCGGGGCCGGTGCTCCAAAGCAGCCGGGCTTCCACGGCCTGGCCCAAGGCCTTGCTGGCGACCAGAGCACGAGCCTCCGGCTTGCGCCGTCTCAGGGCTTCTATGACATGGCGATTAGTAAGTATGACCTTGGGGGTTATAAAAAAACCGGTTCCCTGCACCAGTTCTCCGGGGGCGTCCACCAGGACCATAACCGTGGCCCGTTCCACCAGGTCGGCGGTGCTTTCGCCCTCGGCCGGTTGGGAGGGATCGCCGGATTCCTGGCCGGCCAGGGGCTTGGCCCCCGGGGTCTCTTGGTCCGGACTCTCGGCCGGCCGGGCAGAAAGGCCCGCTTCCAGCCCGGCCGGGGGCTTGGCTTCCGAGGCTTCTTGGCCCGTACTCCCGTCCGACCGCCCCGGCCCGAAATTGGAGAGGGGCGGCATGGCGCAGGGCGGCTGGGTCAAGCCCTTTTTCAGGTTTTCAATTTCGGCCGTCAAGACGTCCAGGTTGGCGGACTGCCAGGAATCCAAGCCCAGCTTGTTTGGGAGATTGGCCAGGCCCCCCTCGGGACGGTTAAGCCAGAGCAAGACGCCGGCTAAAACAACCGGAACCAGGAAGCCCAGGCCCAGGAGCCAAAATTTTTTCCGGCTCCCGGGCTTTTCCCGGGCCGTATCAATACCGGCAAACCCGGGCTGGTCGGGACCTTTATTAGTCATAGTCATTCCAAGTTTGGCCGCGGCCACGGCGTTGCTCAAGCCCTGGATATCTTGGTCCAAGACCTCGCTGTAGGCGGCGAAGCGTTCAGCCTGGCTCTTTTTCTGGATACTGTCGGTAATCAGGCAGGCCGCGATCCCGGCTATGACGGCCCCGACGGCGGCGCCAAGGCTCCGTCATTCCGGCGAAAGGCCGCGACCTACGCCGGAATCCATCTTGGCCGACCAAAGGCCCGCTCTTTTTACTTGGAGTAATACTCCACAATCAGGCGTTCATTGGCGTCTATGGGTATCTCGTTCCGCTCCGGCAGGCGCGTGAGCCGGCCGCTGAACTGGTCCGGCCGCTTTTCCAGGTAAGGCACGTTGAAGGCGGCCGCCTCCTGGAAATGGTGGACCACGCTTTCATTTTTACGGGAGG
>Ga0268262_10002317_pt1 | contig 22263 bp, 23 predicted proteins | sample TergutNc150P3_FD_190354 | JGI IMG/M metagenome (GOLD analysis project Ga0268262, IMG submission 190354) | Nasutitermes corniger P3 segment gut microbial community from laboratory colony in Florida, USA - Nc150 P3 (SPAdes) (version 2) | ecosystem: Host-associated > Arthropoda: Insects >... | reverse complement strand
GCCTGTGAAAACGCGATACGGCCTTTTGTCATCGGCAGGAAAAACTGGCTGTTCTGTCAGAGCGTAGGCGGTGCCAAAAGTTCATGCGGCATGTTTACCCTTATAGAGACGGCAAAACAAAACGGCCTTGTCCCGTTCAAATATCTGATGGCTGTTTTTGAAAAGGCTCCGTTTGCTTCAACTCCTGAGGACTGGGAAAAACTCCTGCCTTGGAACATTTTCAAATCGTAAATTTTTCGTTATTTTTTACCATGCCGAGATCTTTATCACCGCTTAAATTGACGGATACTTTACTTCCATTGTTTCTGTCGTGAATGTATAACAAATTGGGTTTATACATTGCAGGGAAATGAAAATTTTGCATTTCACCTCACCAAATAGCTTTGCCTGCTTTTGCAGGGCGGCTTCGAGCGTAGTCGGGTTTATCCGTATAAATTATGGTCTTTATAAGCTTACTCGCAGAGAAAACAGGCCACCTTATGCTCCTCATTCCCGTCCTTCCCGGCTTTTAGTTCCGGTTGGGAAACCTTGCATTTGTCCATGCGATGCTGACAGCGGTCGTAGAAATAACAGCCCGGCCTTTGAATGTTCGGAGAGGGAACGTCCCCCGTCAAGATGATGCGTTTGCGTTGGGCTTCGACCTTGGGGTCGGGGATCGGGGCCGCCGATAAAAGGGCCTGGGTGTAAGGGTGGCGCGGGTTGTTGTAGAGATCGTCGTTGTTGCTTATCTCCATGATCTTCCCAAGGTACATCACAGCCACGCGGTCGGAGATGTACTCGATAACCGAAAGATCGTGGGCGATAAAAAGATAGGAAAGCCCCATCTCTTTTTGTATGTCTTTGAAAAGGTTCAAAATCTGCGCCTGAATGGAAACATCAAGGGCGGAAATCGGCTCATCGGCTAGGATCAACTGGGGCTTCAACGCCAGGGCGCGGGCGATACCGATACGCTGTCTCTGGCCGCCTGAAAATTCATGCGGATAGCGGTTGCGGTAATACTTCAAAAGGCCGACCATCTCCATGAGGTCTTCAACGCGCTTGATGATCTCATTCTCGGTCATTTCCAAAAGCCCGCGCTGCTTGTATATCCTCATAGGCTCCGCGATGATGTCGCCGGTGGTCATTCTTGGATTCAAAAAGCCGTAGGGGTTCTGAAAGACGAGCTGCATATTCCTCCGCGCTTCAAGAAGTTCACGGCTCTTCATTGCCGTTAAGTTCTTTCCGTTCAGGTAGACCTCGCCGGAAGTCGGCGTGTGAAGGCGCGATACCGCGCGTACGACCGTGGACTTGCCGCAGCCGGATTCTCCCACAAGGCCAAGGGTTTCGCCTTTTTTTATATTGAAAGAAACACCGTCCACGGCGTAAGTATAGCGTTTCTGGCGGTTAATTATTCCCTTAGTTCCGGTGTGAAAATACATTCGCAGATCTTTTACTTCAAGCAGATTGTTTGATTGTTGATTGCTAGATTGATCGCTCATTTTGCCGCCTCCTTGGCGGACGCCTCCCAGCAGGCGGCCCTGTGGCCGTCGCCAAAGTCTACCTGTTCAGGGTATGCGGACTTGCAACGCTCCGTGACCTCGGGACAGCGCGGGAAAAATGGACAGCATGGCGGCAGGTCGATCACGTTGGGCGGCTGCCCGGGAATTGAAAAGAGCCGGTCCCGGTTCCGCCTGTCCAGGCGCGGCACCGACTTGATGAGGCCGCGAGTATACGGGTGGCGCGGCGTCTCAAAAATCTGCTCAGCGGTGCCGAACTCGACGACACGCCCCGCGTACATGACGTAGATGTTGTCGCACATTCCGGCTACTACTCCGAGGGAGTGGGTGATTAGGATAACCGCCGTACCGAGCTTTTGGGTCAGGTCCCTCATCAAATCAAGGATCTGCGCCTGAATTGTTACATCCAGCGCCGTGGTCGGTTCGTCAGCGATAAGGATTTCCGGGTTGCATGAGAGGGCCATAGCAATCATAACCCTCTGGCACATTCCGCCTGAAAACTGGTGGGGATAAGAGTCTACCCTTTCCGCGGCGGCTGGGATTCCTACCATGTTCAGCATCTCGATGGCCTTTTCGCGGGCCTGCTTTTTGTCCAGGTTTTGGTGAAGCCTTATGGTCTCGATCAACTGGGTAGAAATCCTTAAAAACGGATTTAGGCTTGTCATTGGATCCTGGAAAATCATGGAAATTTTTGCCCCGCGTATCTTCTGGAGCTGCTTTTCCTTCAGTTTCAAAATATCTTCGCCATGAAAAAGAACTTCGCCCCCCACGATTTTACCGGGCGGCGAAAGAATCAGATTCATCACTGAAAGGTTTGCTACCGATTTACCCGAACCGGACTCCCCAACTATGCCAATTACTTCGCCCTTGTGCAGGGAAAAGGAAACATCGTCTACCGCTTTTACGACCCCCTCGTCTGTATAAAAATAGGTGCGGATGTTTTTTACTTCAAGAATCTCTTCGTTGTTCATATCATTTGACATCTGTTTTTCCTCCACCTACAGCCTGTTCTTGGCCTGGGGATCAAAGGCGTCCCTGAGACCGTCGCCGAGGAAATTCATGCAAAAGATGAAAAGGGACATGGTTAAAGCCGGTATAACAAGGAGCCAGGGGTATAGCTCCATAACCTTCGTGCCGTCATCAATCAGAACGCCCCAGGAAGTCATCGGAGCGGAAACGCCAAGGCCCAGGAAGGAAAGAAAGGCCTCATTTATAATGAAAGTAGGCAACTGCAAGGATGAGTAGACGATTATCAGCCCCACAACGTTGGGAAGAAGATGCTTCCAAATTATACGCCCCGTCCCGGCGCCGGCTGATCTTGCCGCCTCGATAAACTCCGAATTCTTTAGCGACATTATCTGTCCCCGGACTACCCTGGCAAGATCCAGCCATGAAATCATCGCGATAGCGATGAAAAGGATAAAGACGCTCTTGCCGCCAAACAGGGCCATCATGACTATGACGAGCATCAGGTAAGGAAGGCTGTAAATAACATCAACTATCCTCATCATGATATTATCTGTTTTACCGCCGATAAAGCCCGCTATCGCGCCGTAAAAAGTTCCAAAGAGCATTGCGGTAATGGTACCGACTATCCCAATGCCTATTGAGATACGGCCCCCGTATATTACACGTGTTAAAAGATCACGGCCCAGGACATCCGTACCGAAAATGTAGACCTTTTTATGTAGAGGATTGGTTTCGGCTTCGCGATGTAAGTTATCGAGTTCTTCTTTTTCAACGGCTGTGTACTCGGTGCGCCTCTCCTTGGCCATAAGCTTTGCCAGGTAAGCCTCTCGCGTCCTAACCATAATTTCACCGGCAGGTTTAAAAGAAGGCGGCATGTAAATATGCCTCATCTCCTGTTCTGCGTAATTATAAAACGGCAAAAGCGGCGCCAACAGGGAGATTATAAAGTATATAGAGACCACGACCATTCCGAGTATGGCCATTTTATTCTTTTTTAAGCGATTCCACGCGTCGCGGTAAAGCGAAACCGGTTTGACGTTCTGGCTGAACTCGTTGAGCGCCTCGCTTATCTTTTTACGAGAGAAGATCATAAGCTCCGCCTTATTTGTATGTAATCCGGGGATCGAGGAACCCGTACGCTATGTCAACGATAAAATTCATCACGATAAGAACAATCGCGTAAGTAACAATAGTTCCCATGAGCAGGGTATAATCGCGGTTTGTTGAAGCGTTCATTATCTGCCTGCCCATGCCTGGTACGGCAAAGATCCTTTCGGTGGCGACAGCGCCCACGACAATTTCCGCGAGGGCCGGGCCCAAAAGGCTTACGACCGGAAGGGAAGCCCCTTTAAGCACATGCCTGAAAATGATGGTAGGCATGGAAAGGCCCTTTGCGCGCGCGGTTCTGACATAATCGGATCTGAGGGTTTCTATCATGCTGGCGCGCATGACACGCGCAATTCGCGCGAATTCGTTCAAGGCAAGGGTTATTACCGGAAGGATCAGGGCTTTGTAGCCAAATCTGTCTATCCAGCCGGCAGTCGGTACCCATTTTAGCCATATCGCGAAAATCAACATCAAAAGCGGCCCGACAACGAAAGTGGGCATCGAATTGCCCGTGACGGCAATAGCCATGATAGCGTAATCCGCCGCCTTATTCTGTTTTAAGGCTGAAATAATTCCGGTAATTACCCCAACAAAAACGGAAATCAGCAAAGCTATGCTGCCCAGAACAAGGGAGACCGGCAAAGCTATTCCTATTAGTTGGTTAACCGAAAAATCTTTAAGTCTGTATGAAGGGCCAAAATCCCCGTGCAGCAGGTCCCAAAAATAGCGTAAAAACTGCTTGTATAGTGGTTCGTCCATATGGTACTTGGCTATGAGATTCGCCAATACCGCAGGGGGAACAGCCTTTTCGCGTGAAAAAGGCCCTCCGGGGGCGGCTCGTATGATGATAAAGCCAAAAATGATGATGACAAGCAGCGTTGGAATAAAACTTAAAAATCGCTTTAATACGAACCGTCCCATAGGAGCCTCCTGTCCAAAATGAAGAAGCCCCAAAACCCAATGGGGTTTTAGGGCTTATATTACTGTTTCAGATTACTTTCGTTTAAGGCCGACGTAAGGATGTATATCCATCGCGTTCAGATACCAGCCATCCCACTTGGTAAGATCGATCATGTTCTGAGATACATAATAGTACATGGGGATCATGCCCTGTTCCTGGGTTATGGCGATATCCTCGGCCTGTCGTAAAATCGCGTTTCTCTGGGCCCCACCGGGCATTGTAGCCGCCTGGCGCAGTAGACTATCGTATTGCGCATTGCTGTATTGACCGTCGTTGTTGCCGGTATTGGAGATTAGGAGCTCAAGGAAGTTCTGGGGGTCCTGGTAGTCAGCCTGCCAGCCAGCGCGGCCAATTTGCATTCCGGAAGATCTACGGAAATCAAGGAAGCTTGCCCATTCCATGTTCTGCAATGTGACGTTAATACCCAGGTTATTCTTCCAGGTCTGCTGGATGTATTCAGCTACGATCCTGTGACCTTCGTTTGTGTTATAAATTACAGTGAAGGTGGGGAAGCCCTGACCATTCGGGTAGCCCGCTTCGGCAAGTAGTCGCTTTGCCTCGGTCAAGTTAAAACCGTTACCTGGTGTCGGGGTATAGCCGGGCATGGGTGGAACCAGCGCCGCAGAAGGAATCTCGCCGCCTTTTTTCACTTTATCAACAAGTTCCTGGCGGTCAATGGCCATCGAAAGCGCTTTGCGGACGCGTATATCATTTAGGGGTGGATGATCCTTGTTATTAATCACGTAATAGTAAGTGGTGAGTTCAGGACCAACCTGATAATCTTTATGGAGCTTCACTTCATCAATCCGGCTCAGCGGAATGCCTGTAGACCAGTCAACTTCACCGTTCAGGTACATGTTGTATATCGTGTTATCGTCATCAATGGGAAGGAAAGTGATCTTGGTGAGGAATACGTTATCCTTGTTCCAGTAATTCGGATTGGCTGTTACCACAGTGCGGCTGTTGGGGACGCGTTCCGACAGCACAAAGGGGCCGTTGCCTACAAAGTTCTCAACCCTGGTCCAGTTAGCGCCGTACTTCTGTATTGCGTGCATGGGCAGAATGGCAAAAGCGTAATGCGCCATCATGTCTATAGCGTACGCGGCGGGGCCAAGCAAGGTAACCTCGAAGTGCTTTGCGTCTACCGCCCGGATTGCGACGTCCGAGGGCTTTCCGCCTTCTTCATTGTAAAGCGCGGCTCCCTCTACTACCATGCCTATCATGTAAGCGTATTCTGAGCCTGTGTCAGGATTAAGGGTATACAGCCATGAGTCCACAACGGTCTGGGCCGTAATAGCGGCACCGTCGCTCCATTTAACGCCATCACGCAACGTGAAGGTAATAACCGTGTTGTTGTTGCTGAGAGTCCAGCTCTCCGCAACGCCAGGCACAGCCGCCAATGTCTTTGGGTCATAGGATACAAGTCCCTCAAATAGGGCCATATAAACGCGATGCTCAGGGACGCCTTCAACCTGGGTCGGGTCTATGGACTCAATTTCGGTGCCGTTTCCAATCACAATTTCCATCGAAGCGGTAGCAGCAGCCGGCGTGGCTTTCTTCGCGCAAGCGATAAACAGGGTACTAACCATTAGTACCGCGCAGAATACAGTAAATACTGCTTTTTTCATTGTTCCTCCTTAAGGAATTATATTTCTTGTATTATAGTAAGTTTTTAGCATCCAATACAACTGTGTCTCTTGAAAATTTCAGTATTTTGCCAATATCTCCAGAAGCCGTTCCTTGCTTATTGAACGAAGGAAGCTTGCAAGCCTTGGCCCCTGATCCTTGCCGATAAGGGCCTGGTAGGCCGCTCTGAACAGAGTCTTCGCTTCCATGCCGTTTTCTTCTGCAATTTTGTATATCGCCTCGGCGCAGGATTTGTCATCGACGAAAGTCTCGATCTTGGTGATAAGCTTGTCTTTTAATGAGCGGATTGCGGCCCTTTCGGCTTCGTTCAAAACAGGCGACGGCTCTTCTCCTTCTTTTTTCAGCTTAAAGCGAAACTCCTCCGGGGCGCATTCCTCCACCCAGTATTTGGCGCAGACCGCCCGTCTCCGCAAAGCGGGGAGCTGTTCCGGCGTTGGAGGGACAGGTTCGCGGCTCAGGCCGGCAAGGGTTTTCTCAACGTCGCCGTCCGCGATTTGGAGCAAGTTGCAAAAATGGCGGAAAGGAACCTGATAGGGTTTGACGGAAGGCATAGCGGGTTTTCCGGCGCTGTCGGTTGCCACTTGTGAAAGCTCGTAGATACGTTTCTCCCACTGATAGGTTCCCTCGTCCTTTGCGCTTTCCATTTTCCAGGCAATTCGCTCGGTCTTGTCGTAATCTTCGTAAATTTTAATCGCGTCAAGGTCAAAAGAAACTGTAAATTCGACATTTGGCCTGGTTCCGGCGAAAAGATAACGGGCAATTTCCGGTGTATAGACCCTAAGAACATCGGGCAGGTCAATCACTTTCCCTTTTGAAGAAGACATCTTGCCAGGCGATCCCTTGATGCCGATGAAATCGTAGCGGAAAGTTACCGGCGCTTCCCAGCCGTACACATCCTTGCAAACATGCCTTGAGGTATCGAAACTGCCCCCCTGGCTGTGGTGATCCTTCCCCGCCGGTTCAAAGTCCACTTTTTCATATTCCCAGCGCATGGGCCAGTCTACCCGCCAGACCAGCTTTACAGCTCCTGTTTTTCTTAAATCCACGGTCTCTTTGTTTCCGCATAACTCGCAGGTGTAGGAAAGACCCCACTGACCATCCCAGCCGTCGATGGTGGTCTCGTCCCTGTTGCACTTCTCGCAGAATACGCTCACAGGCCACCATTCGCCCTGGATCTTATGATCCTCATCGCGGTATTTGTCCAGAATGGTTTTTAGGGTTTCCCTGTTTTCAAGGGCTTTGCGTATCCCTTCCGCGTATTTGCTGGCCCGGTAATTCGCGGCCTGGTAGAGGTATTCGGGAAGAATCCCCACATCCGGTAGAACGCTTTCCACGTCAACTTCGTGGTGCCTGGCGTAACTGGAATCCCTTTCCCAGGGATCGGGAACCATGGTGATTGGAAAGCGGAGAAAATTTTTAAGCTCATCCTGCTTGGGCATGTTGAGCGGCACTTTGCGGAACACATCATATTCGTCCCATGAATAAATAAACCGCACGTTTTTGCCTAAATCTCTAAGTGCCCTGACCACCAGATCCACCGAGATTATTTCCCTGAAGTTGCCAAGGTGGACGGTTCCCGAAGGGGTAATTCCGGAAGCGCAGGTGTAAAGGTCCTTTTCGCCCTTTTCCCAGATTACTTTCGCCGCGGTTTCATCGGCCCAGTGGGCTGGGCGGGCTTTCTGTTCGCTTGAGTTGTTCTTTCCCATAGTGGAATGAGCTTAACTGAAATTGAGGGAAAGTTATAGGGTTAAAAAAGGAAATTATTTTTTATTTTCGTTTCCGTGGCAAAAAGGGTGGAATAAACCACCATGCCATGACAATAGCCATACCGAAGAGGCAATAGCTCACTGTAAATACAATTTGCGGAAACTCAAAAAATATTAGTTGATGAATTAACCGGGTAACAAATGATATATCGGTCGCATCCTGTTGTCCTGCCGCCACACGGAGTTCGTATTCCCAAACCGTTAACGGACATGAAATCCCCAATACGGTTTCAAAAACGACAATCAGGATCATTGCTAAATGGATTACCCTGAACCAAAAATTCCTGATGAAACGCCACCGTAAAGCGCCGCCGAGTAAAATTATAAACAGTCCCAAAACAATGAAAAGGACAAATCCCAGGTGAATTGTTACAATGAAGTCGGCAATTAATGATTTGCTCATAAATTATCAATTCCGTACATAAGTATTATCTTGATTTATTGTATCACTATTTTTTAGAATGGGGAGCTGCATTAGTTAATTGCATGATAATTGACATAGAAAGACATGCCGGATATATTAATTCCATGAAAATCCTGATAGGTAGAAAATATAAAATTATATTGACACTTAGTATATTTTCCATAAATTATTTCATTGATAGATTCACAAAGTATATTGCGGTTGAATACCTGAAAGGAAGTGAAGCAAAAGGCTTTCTAAATGATACTTTCATTTTAGTATACACAGAAAATACAGGCGCTTTTCTTAGTTTAGGCAGAAATTGGAATATTTATGTAAAGTATTTTGTGTTGCTTATTATCCCAATAATTATATGTATAATTGGATTATTGTATTTAATGGTTAAAGAAACAAAAAATTACAGAATAATAACCTGTTCCTGCATAATCGGCGGCGGTATAGGAAATTTGGTTGATCGGTTATTTAAAGAATTTTCAGTAATAGATTTCATGTGTTTCGGGATTGGAAACATAAAAACAGGAATATTGAATGTGGCTGATTTATCGGTAACATTTGGTATAATAATTCTGATAATTATCGAAAATATACAAGCAAAGAAAATTAAGAATAACGGAGGCGAGATATGACATTTATCAAAAAGAAAAACCTGCTGGAAGGGGAAGAGTTGCTGTATGTTCCACAACCGCACTGGATGTATACTCTTAAACCAATAGTACAATCTCTGCCGTTTATTATAGTTTTGTTTATTCTTGGTAGTGCTGCCAATTCATTTTTTATATCCTTAGACTTGCCTGTGGATACTGATATTTTTATGGGTATTTTTCAATACGTATTTTTCTTTATACTTGCGGTTGTTTTGTTGGTTCTTGGCTGGCGTATCCTTCTATACATTAATACGGAATTTGGCGTTACCAATAAACGGCTAATTATGAAAAAAGGTGTCTTCCGTATTTTTGTGGCAGAAATTCCTTTTGACCGCATTGAAAGTATTTATTGCATCAAGGGAATTTTGGGGAGAATATTTCATTACGGTACAATCTGCATTTCCGGCGTTGGAGGTATGATGCCTGTTTTTTATATGGTTCATCGGCCTTTCGCCCTTCGGCGTAAAATAGTAAGCATCATTGAGAAAAACAAATTAATTACCGTTGTAAAAGGCGATTTGCCCAAGCCGATAATCAAGCCGGTGGTTGAAGCTGAGGAAGAACCGGCCTATCGTTACGGAACCTTTGTAAAGATGGCGTAACGATTAAAGGGGCATGACAGGAAGTTCCGGAAATATCTTGGTTGAAACCAGAGACGCTTCCTCTGCCAGCTTGTATCCCGACTCAAGGGCCAGCTTATTCAGATCTTCTGTTCCCTTTGGCACGCGGTTCATAATTGTCATTAAAAGCGATTCTTGAGTGACAATGTTGAGCAGCCCGTTAATCGCGCCAAGGGCAATTATGTTGGCAACCATGGGCTTGTGCAGTTTTTCCGAAGCGGTTTCCAGAATAGGGAGCCTTAAAACCTTTTCCGGTTCAGGGTATTTCATTTCTATCCTTTCATCCAGAACAAGGACATGGGTAAAGTCTTTTCCGTACTTGTTGTAGGCGTCCTGGGTCAGGCACAGGAGCATATCACATTTCTGTACCTTCACAAAATCAATTACGCTGTCGCTTATTATGACCTCGGCCTTGCTTGAACCGCCCCTTGCTTCCGGGCCGTAGGACTGGGACTGGATCGCCTGCTTGCCGTCGAGCAAGGCGGATTCGGCCAGAATTACGCCCGCCAGTATAAGCCCTTGCCCGCCTGAACCGCTTAATCTAAGTTCTGTCTGCATTTTTTAACCCCTGATCCTGTCGACGATTTTTTGGTACTCGTAGGTGTATTCGCTTTCAACGGTGTTCTTGAATTCACCAATGATAAGCTTTCCGCGGAGATATTCGGTTGTCATGTTTTCCGTTCTGGCTTTCTTAACATCAACCGCGTGTTCTTTGACCCATTTCATGATCTCCACGGCATCGCCTTTTTTATTCTTCCTGCCGTAGTAAGTCGGGCACGCGCTGATGCCTTCGATAACCGAGAAGCCTTTGTTCGCAAGCCCTTTTTCAATCAGCTTTACCGCCTCTTTCACATGGTAGGTGGTGATCCTAGCCACATATGTAGCGCCGGCGGCGTCCGCCAGTTTGATGATATCGAAGGGGCGGTCTATGTTGCCGTAAGGCGCGGTAGTTGCGAAGTCATTTGTCGGCGTCAACGGTGAATACTGCCCGCCGGTCATGCCGTATATACTGTTGTTGAACACAATCGTTGTTATACCGATGTTTCTTCGGGCGGCGTGGATAAAATGGTTTCCCCCGATTGCGGTCGCGTCCCCGTCGCCGGTTATTACAATAACCGTTAGTTCCGGGTTTGCCAGCTTAATTCCCGTCGCAAAGGCAAGGGCGCGACCGTGGGTTGTGTGCAGGGTGTTAAAATTCATGTAGCCCGCAGCCCTTGAGGAACAGCCAATACCTGAAACAATGCAGACCTTGTTTTTATCCGCCACTGTGTTTTCGATTGCCTGAGCCACAGCCCGCATCAAAATTCCGTTACCACAGCCAGGGCACCAGATATGCGGCAGCTTGTCAACGCGAAGGTTCTCTTTTATAAGTTCACTTGCCAGAATTTGATCAGCCATGTTTTACTACCTCGCAGATCTTTTTATAAACTTCGTTGGGATACAAAATGTCACCGTCAATTTTGCCAATGTGAGATACTTCGGCGTCGCTTTTCAGGATTCTTTCCGCCTCAAGCGAAATCTGGCCGTAGTTAAGCTCGGCGACAAGTACTTTTTTAATGTTGTTCTCGATGACACAGGCCCTGAAAGCTTCTTCAGGGAAAGGCCAGATTGTAATTGGCCTGAAGATACCTGCTTTAATGCCGGATTCCGCGGCAAGCTTTACCGCCGCTTTTACGGTACGGATGGATCCCCCGTATGCAAGCAGTAAAATATCGCAGCCGGAAACCCCGCTTGTCTCATACCGGATAATGTCCTTTAGATTGTCCTCGATCTTTTTCATTAGCCGTTCCATCATTTTCGCGGCGATGGCGTTGTTGTTGGTCGGGAAACCTGTTTCATCGTGGATAAGCCCCGTTATGTTATACCTGTATCCCTCGCCGAAAGACGGCATGGGCGGAACGATCGCGCCTTTAGGTACTTTGTACGCAAGAAACTCTTCGGGGCTGACAGTTGGTTTTTTTCTGTCAATGATCTTCAATTTCGATGCATCCGGAAGCTCAACCCCCTCGCGAAGATGGCCGATAATTTCGTCCATCAAAAGGATCACCGGCGTGCGGTACTTTTCCGACAGGTTAAACGCTTCGACAGTTAAATCGAAAGTTTCCCGAACCGAAGACGGCGACAGTGCAATTACCGGGTGGTCGCCGTGCGTACCCCAGCGGGCCTGCATGACATCGGCCTGCGAAGGCGAAGTCGGCATTCCGGTGCTTGGGCCGGAGCGCTGAACGTTGACGATGACGCAGGGTATCTCCGCAAGGACGGCGTAGCCGATATTTTCCTGTTTTAAGGAAAAGCCCGGGCCGCTTGTGGCGGTCATGGACTTAAGTCCGGCAATGGAAGCGCCTATGCACGCCGCCATGCCCGCTATCTCATCTTCCATCTGGATAAATTTGCCGCCTACCATTGGGAGCCTTCTTGAAGACTCCTCGGCAATCTCGGTGGAAGGCGTGATTGGATAACCCGCAAAAAATTTCATTCCCGCGGCAATAGCGCCTTCTACGCAGGCTTCGTTTCCCATGAGCAGCTTCATTTTTCTTCCTCTTGTTGTAATTGTAAGTAAATTGCGTAATTCGGGCAGCGCATCTCACAGAATCCGCATTTTACACAGGCATCCGGATTGGCGATTAAAACTTTTTCGAGCTTTACTTCAAGAACCTTCTTCGGGCAAAACGCCGCACAAATGCCGCAGCCTGTACACCAGGCATTATTGACTACTAATTTTCTGCTATCCTCTGCCAACATTTTCTCCTTAAAGCAAGTGTTTTATAATGGGATGTTTCCGTGCTTTTTGGACGGTAGCTCTCCCTTTTTGCCGGCAAGCATTTCAAAAGCGCTAATCAGGCGAAAGCGCGTTTGACTGGGTTCGATAATATCGTCCACAAAACCCCTTTCCGCCGCCTTGTAGGGCGTGGCGAATTCCCTTGTGTATTCGTCGATTTTTTGCTGCTTTGTCGCCGACGGATCCGCTGAATTCTGAATATCGTTTTTAAAGATGATATTTGCTGCGCCGTCGGGGCCCATGACGGCTATCTCCGCAAGCGGCCAGGCAAGCACGAGATCGGCGCCGAGGTCTTTGGAACACATGGCAAGGTACGCGCCACCGTAAGCCTTCCTTACGATGACCGTAACCTTAGGCACTGTCGCCTCGGAGTAAGCGAAGAGCATTTTTGCGCCATGCCTTATGATGCCGCCGTACTCCTGTTCTGTACCGGGAAGAAAGCCGGGTACGTCAACCAGATTCAGTATGGGAATATTGAAGCAGTCGCAGGTTCTGATAAACCTTGCGGCTTTGTCCGAGGCGTTTATGTCAAGGCAGCCCGCTATCCAGCTCGGCTGGTTGGCGATTACGCCGACGGTTTTGCCGTTAATTCTAATAAAGCAGGTGATGATATTCAGAGCGTAATGGGCGCTTACTTCCATCATGTCGGCGTTGTCTGCCAGCTTTCTGATGATCTCTTTCATATCATAGGCCTTCTTCGGCTCAATCGGCACAATGTTGTTTAACTCGTCAATTACATCGTTAATGCCCCAGGGGGCCTGATAGCAGGGCGCGTTTTCCCTGTTGTTGGACGGCAGGAAACTTAAAAGCCTCTTTACTTCGGCAATACACTCGCTGTCGCCTGGAGAAACAAACTGCGCAACTCCCGACACTTTGTTATGCGTCATGGCCCCGCCCAAAGCTTCGGCGCTGACGTCCTCGCCCGTTACGGCTTTTATCACCTGCGGGCCTGTGATAAACATGTGTGCCGTCTTATCCACCATAAACACAAAATCCGTCAGCGCAGGCGAATAAACCGCACCGCCCGCGCAGGGCCCCATGATTACCGAAATCTGGGGGACCACCCCTGAGTTGACCGAGTTTCTGTAAAAAATCTGGCCGTAGCCGGACAGCGCGTCAACGCCTTCCTGTATGCGGGCCCCGCCTGAGTCGTTGAGTCCAACCACCGGCGCGCCCATTTTCGCGGAGAGATCCAAAACCTTGCATATCTTCGCGGCGTGCATCTGGCCGAGGGAGCCGCCGATAACGGTAAAATCCTGGGCGTAAGCATAGACAAGCCTGCCGTTTACCTTGCCGTATCCTGTAACGACGCCTTCAGCCGGGGCTTCCGTTGCAGCCATGTCGAAATTGACGCAGCGGTGCTTTACAAACGCGTCAAGCTCGACGAAACTGCCTTCGTCAAACAACAGGGCGATGCGCTCCCTGGCAGTCAGCTTGCCGGATTCATGCTGCTTGTCTATGCGCTTTTGCCCTCCGGCTTCTTCCACTTTTTTTCGTATTTCCTTAAGCTGTTCAAGTTTTTCAGACACTGTATTCTCCTTCCGCTGTCTTTAATTATTGGCTTTTCTTTCGCACAATTCCAGCAGTATGCCGCCTGTGGATTTGGGGTGGCAAAAGGCTATGGAAGCTCCCCCCGCACCGTAGCGCGGCTCTTCGTCGATCATGCCTACTTTTTTCGACTTTAGTTCCCCTATGGCCGCGCGGACATCGTCAACCCGTACGGCAATGTGCTGAATACCGCCGCGGCCCTTATTCGCCTCGATAAACTTGGCTATGGGGCCGTCCTCGCTTGTGGATTCCAGAAACTCAAGCTCGGTGTCTCCCACCGGAAAAAAAGCAACCTTAACCTTTTGATCGGCGACGGTTTCCGTGCCGCTGCATTTAACGCCCAAAACATCTTCGTAGAATTTGATCGTCTCGTCCAGATTTGTTACAGCAATGCCGATATGATCGATTCTTGAAACATCCATAAAATCTCCTAAAGAAACTTGTTTCTAAAAAACTTGGTTTTTAAAAAACTTGTTTTTAAAAATCAATCCTATTTATAATATTCTCCGCCAATGAATATGGGTCAAGTGGATATTGGTAATTTCTTTCGTTTTTAGCATCCGAATATGACGTTATCAGCTCCTCTATGCGCCTATCCAGAGTATCCCTTATAATATCCCTGACCTGGGCGGCCTTTCTGCGTTCGCGTTTTTCGGCGAACTTCCCGGAATTTAGCATGTAATCCTTGTGGCTGAAAATATTTTCTAAAAGGGTATCCACCCCTTCGCCGGTCTCCGCCACGGTCAGGCAGACTGAGGGCTTGAAGTCCCAGTCGGTTTTAAAATCCAGCATGGCCTTTGTTTCCAGCAAAGTCCTTTCCGCGCCCTCCCTGTCCGCCTTGTTCACGGCAAAAAGGTCGCCGATTTCCATTACCCCCGCTTTTATTGCCTGTATATCGTCGCCAAGGCCGGGGGCCAGCACAATCAGGGTGGTGTCGGCGCATTGCACAATGTCGATTTCGGATTGGCCCACCCCGACGGTCTCTACAAAAATGTAAGTGCAGCCATAAGCGGAAAGGATAACCACGGCGTTAGCTGTCGCTTTTGAAAGCCCGCCCAGATGGCAGCGCGCGCCCATGGAGCGGATGAACACATTTTTGTTCTCGGAGACGCCGCCCATGCGTATACGATCCCCAAGGATTGCGCCCTTGGTAAACGGGCTTGTCGGGTCTATGGCTATAACGCCGATTTTCTCGCCCCTGTCCGCAAGCAGTTTTGCAAGCTTGTCCGTTAAGGTGGACTTTCCGGAGCCGGGTGGCCCTGTAACGCCGATGACATACGCCCCGTTAGAGCGGGGATATACGGCCTTTAGCGCGTCCAGGTATCCGGGGCTTTCGTTTTCTACTATAGAGATGAGGCGGGCGCAAGCCCGTTTGTCACCGGCCAGAAGCCTGGACGTAAGGGAAATGTCCATCAACATCAAATATACTCAGCAAACATCAAATAAGCTCGCGCTTTAAGTTATTGCGTATATATTCAATCGTTTCTGTTGTTGTTGTTCCCGGGGTGAATATTTCCTGCACGCCCTGTTCTTTAAGAAGGGGGATATCCTCTTGTGGAATAACGCCGCCGCCCAGAACAAGCGTTTCATCGTATACGCCTTCTTCTTTAAGAAGGGAAACAACCCTGGGAAGCAGGTGCATGTGCGCGCCTGACAAAATGCTCATCGCCACCACATCCACGTCTTCCTGCACCGCCGCCTGGACCACCTGTTCCGGCGTCTGCCTAAGGCCGGTGTAAATAACTTCCATTCCGGCGTCGCGAAACGCCCTTGCCAAAACCTTGGCGCCCCTATCGTGTCCATCAAGCCCCGGTTTGGCTACCAAAACCCGTATCGGTCTCATTTATGTTCTCCGTCAGATAATAATGTTTTGTTTGTACTCGCCAAAGACATCGCGCATTACGTTGCAAATCTCGCCGAGCGTGGCGTAAGATTTTACCGCCTCAAGGATGAAAGGCATGACGTTGTCGTTGGTCTTGCATACAGCGCTCAGTTTTTCAAGCGTTTCCTTGACCCGCCCGTTGTCCCGCTTTTCTTTAAGCCGCTCGACGCTTTCCTTCTGCATCTGTTCCGCCGCCGGATCGACCCTTAAAAGGCCCTTTGGCGCTTCCTCTTTCACATGGTACTTGTTAAGCCCTACGATGATCTTTTCCCCGCTTTCAATGGCTTTCTGGTACCTGTAAGCCGCGTCCATAATTTCCTTTTGTATAAAGCCTGAGTCAATGGCGGCGGGCGCGCCGCCGATGTCGTCTATGCGGGCGATTAGCTTCGCGGCTTCCCTTTCGATTGTATCCGTCAGCGATTCCACGTAGTAAGAGCCCGCCAGCGGATCCACGCTGTCGGCAGCGCCGCTTTCGTTGGCGACAATCTGCTGGGTGCGCAGGGCGATCATCACCGACTGCTCGGTGGGCAGGGCCATGGCTTCGTCGCGGGAGTTGGTGTGGAGCGACTGGGTACCGCCCAGCACGGCGGCCAGCGTCTGTATCGCAACGCGGACTATGTTGTTGTCCGGCTGCTGGGCTGTAAGCGTGCATCCCGCCGTCTGCGTGTGGAACTTTAACTGCCAGGACTTGGGATCCTTCGCGCCAAAACGCTCCCGCATGATTTTGGCCCATAGCCGCCTTGCGGCGCGGAACTTGGCAACTTCTTCCAGTAAATTGTTGTGGGAGTTAAAGAAGAAAGAAAGCCTTGGCCCAAAATCATCCACGTCCTGACCGGCGTCCACCGCCGCCTGCACATAGGCGATGCCGTTAGCCAGTGTAAACGCGACTTCCTGAATGGCGGTTGAGCCGGCCTCCCGGATATGGTAGCCGGATATGCTAATCGTGTTCCACTGGGGAACGTTTTTTGAACAGTATTCAAAGATGTTTGTAATAAGCCGCATGGATGGCTTTACCGGGAAAATATAGGTGCCCCTGGCTATGTACTCTTTTAAAATATCGTTTTGAATTGTGCCGCGGAGTTTATCAGAGGTTACTCCCTGCTTTTCGGCTACCGCTATGTACATTGCCAAAAGAACGCCGGCCGGAGCATTTATTGTCATGGAGGTGGAAACCTTGTCCAGCGGTATGCCGTTAAAGAGGATCTCCATGTCCGCCAGGGAATCAATCGCTACGCCGACCTTGCCAACCTCGCCCTGGGCAATCGAATCGGTGGAATCGTAACCCATCTGCGTCGGAAGGTCAAAGGCCACCGAGAGGCCCATAGAACCCTGCTCTATAAGGTACTTGTACCGCTTGTTGGACTCTTCGGCGGTAGCAAAGCCCGCGTACATCCGCATTGTCCAATGCTTGCCTCGGTACATGGTGGGCTGGACGCCCCGTGTAAACGGATACTGCCCTGGATAGCCCAGGCCGCTTTCGTAATCGAAGTCCGGCAGGTCAAGCGGCGTGTAAAGCCTTTTAACCTCAACTCCGGTGTCAAATTCGTATTTCTGCTTTTGTTCAGGGAATTTTGAGAGGGTTTTCTTTACCTGAGTCTCTTCCCATTGGTTGTACGAATCCTTAATTCCGCCTTCACTCATAGAAAAATCTCCTTCAAACTCAATTATATGATAATTTTTGTGAGGTTGCCAGATCAAGTCGTTTCCTAAACCTACTCCCTTACTTCCGCGAAATACCCCCGCCAGGCCCGTTCAATTCCCTCAAGATCCGTTTCCCTGTTCAGGAGATTTTTTACATGGTTACCCCATTTCAGGTTATCACAGAAATAGCTGAAAAAGCGCCTTGCACGGCTTAAGTGGAATTCCGGTGGCTGGTAGCGGGATAGCAGCTCCAGGAAGCTAAGCCCAATTTCTTCGATATTTATTTGCGTGATTAAATCTACATTAAAAGCCTCCGCGAAGACCCAGGGCTTGCGTACCGCCAGGCGGCCTATCATCACGGCGTCGCAGTCCTCGCTGCGGCGCAGCATTTCCTCGGCGGAAGCTATGTCCCCGTTGCCCGCCAACGGGATGTGCAGCTCTTTTCTAAGAGAGGAAACGTAGTCCCAGCGGGCCCTGCGCTTGAATTTTTCCCTGGCGGTTCTGGGGTGAAGGGTGATTAATTCGACGCCTTCTTCTTCAAGGCGGCGGCAAAAACTGACCAGATAATCAAAATTGTCTTCCAGGCCGGTACGCAGTTTAACGCTGAGACGGCGGCTGGTTTTTGGCCGGATTTGACGGATAAGGGCGCCGGCGCGGTCTATATCAGCCATCCAGCGGACTCCCGCCCCGGTGCGGGTTATGGCCGGCGCGGAACAGCCCATGTTTATATCGATGCCCAGACATTCAAACCTGTCCAAAAGAATAACGGCCTGGATGAGCTGTTTCTCGTCCGCGCCTACAATCTGGTAGACAAGTTTCTCCGGGCAGGGGCCGCCATCGGTATACCAGGCCTCGAAGGGGCCGCCGCTGACAAGAGCGCCGGCGCTTATCATCTCGGTAAAATATTCGTCCGCCCCGGTTTTTGCTGTTCCGCCTCCTGAGGTCTTAAAACCCTCTATCAGTTCCCGCAGGGCCCTATGGCTTATTTCCGCCATAGGTGCTAGCACAAAAGATTTAACCATGGTATAATTATTAGGCGATGTAAAGGAAATAGCGAATACTTTTAGCCGGATTACCGGAGCATGTTGATAGAGTCGGTTCTTGTCAGGGGGCTTGACTAGACGCTCCAACTGGTCTAAAATATATACAAGAAAGAAGAGGAGCGTACCCATGATAGCAAAGAGTGATATGCCCAGCATTAATGACAAACCCCCGGAGGGAGCAAAACCTGAAGGTGGTAGTTACAGGGTGCTTGTGGTTGATGATTCAATGTTTATTGCGAAACAGCTTGGGCAGATTTTTACCTCAGAAGGGTTTGAAGTTGCGGGAACCGCTGCCGATGGGGCTCAAGGGGTTGAATTATACAAAACATTACACCCAAACGTCGATCTGGTTACAATGGACATTACCATGCCGGTTATGGATGGGGTTTCTGCCCTGGAAAAAATCCTGGAATTTGACAAGAATGCCTGTGTAATAATGGTCAGTGCCTTGGGAAAAGAGGATGTTGTAAAAAAATCCCTCCTAATGGGAGCAAAAAGCTATATCGTCAAACCTCTGGACAGAAAAAAGGTTCTAGAAAGGGTAGTTTCCGTTCTAAAGCGCTAGATTTTTAGCTTTAGAAAGGTACTAAAATGAAAAAAAGCGTCTCTTCTTATTCAATTATCATCATAATAGGTTTGTGCCTTATGGGGTGCGTCTCCGAAAGCCACCGGAGCGTAGACGTTCATAAAACCCAGGCTTCATTAAGTCCCTACAGCGGTCCCCGTGCATCCATAGCGGTCGGTAATTTTGATAACCGTTCCGACTTTCAGCGCGGAATCTTTTCGGATGGCATGGACAGGCTGGGGGGCCAGGCCAAAACCATTCTTGTAAACCACTTACAGCAAACAAATCGTTTCACCGTACTTGACCGTGACAACATGGAAGAAGCCAAGCGGGAAGCCGCAATTAGCGGGGAAACACAAGAGCTGATGGGCGCTGCCTATCTCGTCTCCGGGAACGTTACGGAATTCGGACGCAAGGAAGTAACCGACTACCAGGCTTTTGGCATATTAGGGCGTGGTAAAAGCCAGATTGCTTACTCCAAGGTAAGTCTTAACATCGTGGACATCCGTACCAGCGCGGTAGTTTATTCGGTACAGGGCGCAGGTGAATATGAGCTTTCCGAGCGGGAAATACTGGGTTTTGGCTCTTCATCATCCTATGATTCTACCCTGAACGGCAAAGTACTCGATCTGGCGATTGCCGAAGCCGTTGACAAGCTGGCCGAGGGCATCGACAAAGGCGCATGGTTACTTTCAGAAAGATAAAAATTCGCCTCTTTTTTCCTGTTCTCCTATCCGCCATCTGTTTCTCAGCCTGCGCCAGTGCGCCGGGGCCGCTTTATTCCTGGGGACATTATGAAGACAGAATTTACACTTACCTGCAAGGCGAAAGCCCGGCGGCGCAAATCGGCGTTCTTCAAAAAGACCTCTTAAAGATTGAAAAAAAAGGGAAAAAAGCCCCGCCTGGCTATTACGCTCACCTGGGAATGTTATATGAGGAAGTAGGAGATCGTGGGCAGGCCGTTTCCTGCTTTATTGTTGAAAAAACCCTGTTCCCCGAATCCGCCGTTTTTATGGATTATCTGCTTGCGCAGCCAGCGCCTGCCGATCCTTATGACGTTTTCAGTGAGGGCAGTCCGCGCTCCATTCTGGTAATGCCGCCTGTGAACCGGTCTCCGGATATAAAGGCTCCCACGGCTTTTCTCGCGACCTCAACATGGCCCCTGGCGGAATCCGGGTATTACGTCATTCCGGTGAGCCTTTCAAGCCGGATGTTCAGAGAAAACGGCATAACCGTAGCCGAAGACGCGTATGCTATAGCGCCGTCCAGATTGCGGGAAATTTTTGGGGCGGACTCCGCACTGTATATCACAATAACAAATTATGGCGTAAAATACTTCGGAATAAGCAGTGTGGTAGAGGCGGCGGCTTCCGCAAGGCTTATTGACCTGAGAAGCGGCCTTGAGCTATGGTCGGGGCGGGCTGCGTCTGCAGAAAGCAGCAATAATGGAAGGGGAAATTTTTTGGATATGGTGATTTCAGCGGCATTTGATCAGATCGCCAACGTTCTTTCGGATAAGGCTTACGATGTGGGCAAAAATGTGAACCACCAGATGCTTTCGGCCGGAAGGAAAAAGGGCCTTTTATATGGGCCGTATCATTCCAAATACGGAACGGATTTGCCATCCAGATAATATACGGAGGTTAGTATGAAAACGCAGGCAATTACAGATTACATTTTTTGCATCCATGCTGATATAAAAACAGACGAACTTTTTGAAGGAATCTGGCCTATCCCCAACGGGGTTTCTCTCAATTCTTATGTCGTAAAAGGCGAAAAAACAGCCTTTATCGACCTGTTTCGGGAGTGGAACGGCGTAACGAGTCAGGTTGAGGAAGCTCTTGCTTCAGTCGGCATGAATTTTTCTTCCGCTGACTACCTCATCCTGAACCACCTGGAACCCGATCATACCGGCTGGCTCAGAAACTTTCGGGAAAAAAATCCCGGAGCGGAGATCATTTCCACCCAAAAAGGCATAAACCTGGTTAAATCTTTTTACAAGATTGAAACAGGCTTGAGGGCGGTAAAAGACGGGGACACGCTGAATCTGGGGGGAGGGAAGGTTCTTACGTTTTTTGAGGCCCCAAACCTGCATTGGCCTGAAACTATGGTTACCTGGGAGTCGGCATCGGGAACTTTGTTTTCCTGCGACGCGTTTGGCTCCTATGGCGCTCTGGCCGACAAGGTTTTTGACGATCAAGTTAACGAAAAAGAACACGCCCTTTTTGAAGAAGAATCTTTAAGGTACTACGCCAACATTGTTGCGTCTTTCTCGGTTTTCGTGGAAAAGGCGATTCAGAAGTTGGCAAGCCTTGAAATTAAATGCGTGGCCCCCAGCCATGGCCTTGTCTGGCGGAAAGACCCCAAAAAGATCATTGCCCGCTATTCAAAGTTCGCATCCTGGGCAAAAGGGCCGGCGGAAAAGGAAATTGCCGTTATCTGGGGCTCCATGTACGGCAATACCAGAGCCGCTTTGGACGCTGTGATATGGGGAATGGAAAAAGAAGGCGTACCATACACTCTCCATCGCGTTCCGGACGAAAATATCTCTTATGTTCTCGCCGCGGCCTACAAATGCTCCGGCCTTGTCATCGCTATGCCCACATACGAATACGCCATCTTTCCCCCAATGGCCTACGTGCTGGACATTTTCCGGCGCAAGCATATTTTCGGCAAGAAGGCCCTCCGTATCGGCTCCTGGGGTTGGGTTGGGGGAGCAAAGAAGGAATACGATGCAGTTCTAGACAGTCTCAAATGGGACAGCGTTGATTCTTTTGAATGGGCAGGTTATCCCACTGAGGCAGATTTTGCGTTCCTGGAAGCAAGGGGCAAGGAGCTGGCCAGAAAAGTGAAAGCAGGTTAAGCTTTTCAAGGCAATATCGTAAACTTAAGAAAGGTTTATTTTAAAATATTCTCACGCAGAGCTCGCGAAGGCGCAGAGAACGGAGCGTTATTAACAAATTTCGCGTTTTCTATCTGCTTTTTTTAGTTTCATAATAAAAATAAACATGAAAGAGGAATCTGGCTTTCTCATTATTCATAGCTCTTTGCGTCTATGATAAAAGTCAAGCTGTTTTTACAAGATTTTTTCTTTTTTCAAGAAATTTCTTGTATTGGCGCATCTTGGCCTCATGTTTCTTTTCGTCCCTCCCATAATGGTATTCCCCCTTC
>Ga0268262_10002316_pt1 | contig 22269 bp, 21 predicted proteins | sample TergutNc150P3_FD_190354 | JGI IMG/M metagenome (GOLD analysis project Ga0268262, IMG submission 190354) | Nasutitermes corniger P3 segment gut microbial community from laboratory colony in Florida, USA - Nc150 P3 (SPAdes) (version 2) | ecosystem: Host-associated > Arthropoda: Insects >... | reverse complement strand
TGTGCCCTGCTGATAACAGCTTTTCCATTAACTCTTTGTCTTCTTCATTTACTTGTGGTTGTAGCGCTTTCATGCCTCCATATTATCATATTATCATTTAGTTGTATGTATTTTACAGTACACTAGCGGCCAGGTTTTAAAAACGCTCTCTTGTTAGAGCCCTTTCTTTTTACTATCATAACAGCACCATGAAACGTAAACTCATTTCTTCAGCGCTTCCTTATGTAAACAATGTTCCCCATCTGGGAAATCTTATCCAGGTGCTTTCCGCCGACGTGTTTGCCCGCTTCTGTAGAATTCGCGGCTACGAAACCCTGTATGTGTGCGGAACCGACGAATACGGCACCGCAACCGAAACAAAGGCCGCCGAGGAAGGAATAAGCCCAAGGGAGCTTTGCGACAGGTACTTCAAAATTCACGACGATATTTACCGCTGGTTTCATATCGCCTTTGACATATTCGGCCGGACTTCCACGCCCGTTCATACCGAAGTTACGCAGGGTATTTTCAATAAACTGGACGCGGCCGGTTTTGTTGTGGAACGCGAAATTGAACAGCTCTACTGTGCCAACTGCGGCCGTTTCCTCGCCGACCGCTATGTGCGGGGTATATGTCCAAGCTGCGGTTCCTCCAATGCCCGCGGAGATCAGTGCGAGGACTGCGGCAAGCTCCTTGACCCGACGGAACTAAAAGACCCCAAGTGTTCCAGTTGCGGTAATGCGCCCAAAGTTGAAAAAACAAAGCACCTTTATATCGATCTTCCAAAGGTTAAAGGACTCCTCGAGGAGTGGCTAAAAACCGCTTCGGTTAACGGGTTTTGGGCAAACAACGCTATACAGATGACCCAGGCCTGGATTCGTGACGGACTCAGAGAGCGCGCCATTACCAGAGATCTTAAATGGGGAATTCCGGTTCCAAAAAGCGGGTATGAAAAAAAAGTTTTTTACGTTTGGTTTGACGCGCCCATTGGTTACATATCCTTGACAGGAAACATTGGGGAAAAAAGGGGAGGGGACTGGCGTGGTTTCGTAGACTACTGGTGGAAGAGTCCCGGCGAGACAGAGCTTTTTCAGTTTATAGGAAAGGACAACATTCCCTTCCACACGGTTGTCTTCCCCTCAAGCCTTTTAGGCAGCGGAGAAAAATGGACTATGCTGCATCATATGTCCAGCACCGAGTACTTAAACTACGAAAGCGGGAAATTTTCCAAGTCCCGCGGTATAGGCGTTTTCGGCACCGATGTAATGGAGACGGGAATCCCGGCGGATGTATGGCGCTTCTACATTTTTTACAACCGGCCTGAAAAGTCCGACACCCTTTTTACCTGGAAGGATTTTCAGGAGAAAGTAAACGGGGAGCTTATCGGCAACCTGGGTAACCTGGTAAACCGGACGCTTTCCTTTGTCAGCCGATATTACGACGGAAAAATACCAGAGGGCCAGAGTAATGAGGAATTTTGGAAAGTAATCAGAAAGAGCGAAGAAGAAATTGCCGCCGCTCTGGAACGGGCAGATCTCCGCGACGCGTTTCATCTTATTTTTGAACTGTCTTCCTTTGCGAATAAAACTTTCCAGGATGGAGAACCCTGGAAAAATCGTCAGGGTGATTCGGCGGATCAGCAAAAAGCAAAGGCTCTGATAAGGGACCTTGCTTACGTTGTGCGGGATATAGCGGTGATGATTCAGCCCTTTATGCCCCAGGCGGCCGAACAGGTAGCTTCCTTTTTCGGTCTTTCTTTCGGCAGGGATCTGGTGTACAAAAAAGGGCAGGGGAAGCTTTCCTGGGACGATATCGGAAAGGACACCGGTCTTGATAAGGTTGTAAAAAGCGAAGTTCTCTTTTCAAAGCTTGAAGATGACAAAATCATCGAATTGCGCGAGAGATATTCGGGAAGCCAAAAGGAACGCGCTACCTCCGGTTCTATGCCCTCCGGTTCTACGGCCGAAGCGGGCGCTTCGGTACCCGCCCCAACTGAAAGTCTGGATATTCGTTTTGCTAAAACCATAGACTTACGCGTTGCCCAAATCGTCAAGATTGAGCGGCATCCCAAGGCAGAAAAGCTCTACATTGAAACGCTGAAAACCGCGCCCGACAGCCAGGAAGAAAGGATAATCGTATCGGGACTGGTTCCTTTTTTTAAAGAGGAGGAGCTTCTCAACAAAAAGATAATTCTTGCAAATAACCTTAAACCGGCAAAACTGCGGGGGGTTGAAAGCAAGGGTATGCTTCTTGCCGCCGAAGATCACAAGGGGCCGTCTGACGCCGAGGGTAACGGCGCTATGCGAGTCGAAGTACTGGATGGGGGGGACGCGCCCGTTGGAACGAGGGTTATGGTTGAAGGCCTTGGATCAATGGAAACTCCCGTTGAAATAGACATTGATACCTTTTTTTCAATTCCTCTGGAAGTCAAGGATAGTGTCGTTACGGTAGGCGGCAAAGCCTTAACCCTGGAAGGCAAACCCATAAGGACAAAAATAGTTTCACAGGGCAACGTCCATTAAGGCTTTCCATCGATGCAGAACTTGACGCAGAATGGGGAGGGTTTTTTAAGGGAACTTACAAGGACCGCCGATCTTTCCGTTTGCGACCAGGCAGCTTCGTTTTTGCAGTCCGGCTTTTGGGGCAGTTTCAAAGCGCAATTCGGCTGGGAAGCTTATGCTTTCCTGGCAGTTTGGAAAACTGAAGCCTCCCAACAGAAAGAAAAACCCCTCCTGGTGCTGCGACGCCGTTTGGCGCCTGGTTTTGCCCTTGCTTATGTCCCCTGGGGGCCTGAGCTGCCTGCCGGTGTTCCATTTCAACCCGCGTTAGAAGAGCTGGCAAAACGCCTAAAGGTAGAGCTTCCAAAAGGAACAGTTTTCATTCGTTTCGACCCGCCCTGGCTGTTAGATGAAAACAAGAACGCCGCAATGCCTTCTTCGTTTATTAGAGCCGAAGCCGATATTCAGCCGCCGGATACGGTTATATTAGACCTTACACAGCCAATGGAATCAATCATTGAACAGATGAAACCAAAGTGGCGCTATAATTGCAGGCTTGCCTCAAAAAAAGGAGTTAAGGTAAGACAGGTGGAAAAAAGCGAAATAATTGTTTTTTATGATCTTCTTAAAGAAACTTCCAAAAGAGACAGAATAGCGATTCATGGCTTTGATTATTATGAGGCGCTTTTTGAAAACGAAATGCCGGAAATAAGGCTTTACCTTGCCGAGCATGATGGCGATATTCTCGCAGGGATTGTAACGCTTTTTCGCGGTGTTGAAGCTGTGTATCTTTACGGCGCTTCATCTGACATAAAGCGGAACTTGATGCCGGCATACGCACTTCAATTAAAGGCAATTGAGGACGCCAAAAACTACGGCTGCAAAAATTATGACTTTTTTGGAATTCCACCGGAGAAAGATGAATCACATTCGATGTCGGGGTTATATCAATTTAAGACAGGCTTTGGCGGTAAAATAATTCATCGTCCTGGAAGCTGGGATTTTCCAAACCGTTATATTGTTTACAGACTTTTTCGTATCGCGGAAAATTTTAGAAGCACAATTAAGAAATTAAGAAAGCGCCGATAGAAAAGTCAAAAATTTATACAACCCAAAGTATTTTATCATGTTCTTTTTCTTGATTTTCGAGTGTTTCCTACACATATTGGTAGACAGAATATACATTATGTATAGTAAAGAATATGGGAAGATTAACGAGCCGGCCCCTGGCCTTCCTCGAGCAACTTGATAAAACCCTCTTCGTTGATTATCTTCACTCCAAGCTCAAGGGCCTTTTTATTTTTTGCTGAACCGGATTCCGGATCGTTTGTCACAAGATAAGATAGATCCTTTACCACCGATGATTTCACAGATGCTCCAAGAGCCTTTACTTTTTCCTCGGCCTGGTTTCGTTTCATGCTTTTTAATTCTCCGGTAAAGCAAAAAGATATACCTTTTAAAGGGATTTCTTCTTTAGTTGGAGGAAGCGCTATTGAAATAATCTTAGTTGAAAGAACTTTATCCATTTCTTCCTTACATTCTATAAGCCCGCTAAAAATTGTCTTTGCGGTAATTTCACCCAGGCCGTAGATAGCGGACAAATCTTCAATCCTGGCGGAGCGGAGTTTCTCCAAAGTATCGAACCCGGAAGAGACTACCCTTTCCATAATTAGCTCCCCTACCCCTTCAAGGTCAAAACCCGCTACAAATGCCTGTAGTGAAATCTCACGCCTGGTACGGATGTGGCGTATTACCTTCGCGGCGGATAACTCGCCCATCCTTTCAAAGTCCGCAAGTTCCGTTTCATTAAGGAAATATAGATCCGATACATTTTGCACCTTGCCTGAATCAAATAACTGGCGAATTAGTTTTTCTCCAAGCTCCCTAATGTCAAGCACGGAAACCCATTTTTCAAGCCTGTGGTGAAGCCTCTTGGGGCAGGCGGAGTTCGGGCAGTAAAGCCTGGTTCCGGCGTCTTCAAGGACGCTGCCGCAGGACCGGCATTTATCAGGAAAAATAATTTCGCTTTTTTCTTCCGGTTCGCTTAGTGCGTTATCGGGGGCAAGCCCCTCAATCTTTGGGATGATCTCCCCGCGTTTTACAACGGCAACGGCCGAGCCTATTTTCAAGCCCATGGCCCTTATCATATCCGGGTTATTAAGATTCGCCCTTTGAACCGTAGTTCCGGCAAGCCGCACCGGATCAACAATGCCTATGGGCGTGTAAGTCGCCCCCGATTCGCTCCATTCTACATTTCTGAGTATACTGTAGGCCGTTTCAAGATCGAACTTGAAAGCGATTTGCCTTTCCGGCCTTGCCCTGCGAAGATCGGTCATGTCGGTCTGTATATCTTTTACGACAAGCCCGTCAATGTCTATGTCCAGCTTCTTGCGTTTTTCCGCGATTTCCGCCCTGTACGCGATTATCTTGTCAGGGTCGCTAAATTCCCTTGTCTCTGTAACGTCAAATCCCTGCTTTTTAAGCCAGGCGACTTTTTCAATTTCTGTCTTAAAAAAGCTGTCATTCCCTGTGGCGGAAGCGTCATAACTTATAAAGTTCAGATCTTCACAGCCCGCCCCGTCTTTTCGGCGCATAATTCCGTTGGCGGCATTTCTACAGTTGGCTTTGGTTGGGTACTTTTGTTTCCACACACCGGTTTTCATAACCACTTCGCCCCGTACTCCGCCTGAAAAATCCCCGGAAACTACCTGTTTTACCCCCGCCATACGAATGGCGTTTCCGGTTATTTCATCCCCGATAATTCCGTCCCCGCGGGTAAGAGCGGCTTTGAGTTTTCCGTTTTCGTATTGCAGTTCAAGGCTTGCCCCGTCAAGTTTATACTGCACAACAAATGATTCAGGCGCTATTTTTTTTGCCCAGGACAAAAATTCCATAGGGTTGGCGGCCTTTTCCTGGCTTCCCATGGGAATAAGATGCTTTGCTTTCGGAAAACCATCGGTGCTTTCACCGGCGTTTCCGGTTCCCACTTTTAATAAAAGCGGATGCTCCGGCGCAAGGTTCTTAAGCTCGTCCCATAGAAGATCAAATTCAGAATCGGAAATTTCAGCCTCGCCGTTATAATAGGACTGTTGATACCCTTCTATCATGGCGGCAAGAGTATTAATTCTTTCACTGTCGTTTTTCAACTAATACTCCAAAAAATTAAACCTTAACAAAGAAAAGCTCCCTTATCTCGTGGTTTTTAAGACGCCCCTTTTTCTCAAATTCTGTCTCAGGCCTCCACTGCTGAGGTTCCGAAAAAGCGGGGTATTTGTTTACCAACCCTTCTGTGGCGCCCAGCTCTTCAAGAGCCCATTCCGCGTATTCGACCCAGTCGCTTACCATATAGACGTAACCGCCTGAAACAAGTTTTCCGGCAAGCAGATCCGTAAAGGGGCGCTGTACCAATCTCCGTTTATGGTGCCTCTTTTTGGGCCACGGATCGGGGAAAAAAATATGAAAAGCCGCGACCGAATTATCCTGGATTCTATCAGATAAAATTTCAGCCGCGTCCCCTTCAATTATGCGGATATTCTTTATTTCAAGGTTTTCAATTTCCCAAAGGAGCCGGCCTATACCCGGTTTATGAACCTCAATCCCCAGGTAATTATTCTCCGGATTTTTATACGCGATACCGGCCGTAGCTCTTCCCATCCCAAAGCCTATCTCAATAATCAAAGGGGCGTTGTTTCCGAAAACATGATGGCAATCAACAATCTCTTTCTCATCCCCCTTTACAGCGAAAAGCGGAAAGAGGGTTTCATAGGAGCGTTTTTGAGCAAGACTCATTCGGCCGGATCGTAAGACAAAACTTTTTATTGCCCGGACACCGGTTGTTAATTCCATTACTGCACCGGAATCGTTTCGGTAAGTACTGAAATGCGGTATTCAGGAGCTTCAGCCCAGAGGGCTATGGTTCTTATAGCAGTTTCAACTCTCAAATCTCTAATATAGCCGGTTAAATCAAAGACTTGAACAGCCGTTATAAACTTTCCCTGCTGATCGTAACAAATCAAGCGGTTTACCGGATACTGTGAGTCAATTCTATAATATCCACCCGAATATGATAATGAAGGAAACGGATACGGAGGAGTTTCGGGGCCGTCATAAGTAAACCTGCGTTCCTTGCTCTCCCCTCCCTTGTTTACAAGAACCGCCCGGTACTGTCCGCGCGGCAGAGAGGCGTCTCCAAACATTGCGATATTGCGGCTTCCTATCCAGGTTTTTCCGTCTTCCTCATATTTTATCCAGTCATCGGATGTAAAAAGCCAGCGCAATCCTTCCCTGTCATTGTAAAAGTATAGCTCTGACAAATTATCTACGCCATCGTCGTCTTCGGGAAGAATAAAGAATGAGTATCTCTCTTCTGTCTTATCCTTTTCCATGTAATACACTAAATCAATAAAACCGTAGAGTATTTCAGGTTCTGCCCTGGAGCAGGAAAAAAAACCAGTTAAAACAATTGCCAACGGTATCAGCAAAAGACGCTTCAGTTTCATAATGTTATTATAGTTGTATTTCATAAATATCTCAATATACGTATACTATAAATAGCATCCGTGGTAAATGAAGAAGGCAAGTGAAAAAATTGAGGTCTGGAATTCGTTTTCTTATAGTTGCTTTTATTCTCATATTTTCACATATCCCGGTTTTAATACACGGTGAAACCGCCGAAGAAGAAAACTATAACCGCGTTCTTGGGGCGTTTCACGGGAACTCTGTTTCTGTGAACAATGTTTCGCTTGAAGAGCGTTCTCTGTTTGCCGATTTCGGCAGTTTTAGCTCATCGCTTTTGGTCAGAAGCCATAATACTCAGGCCGCAAACCGCGCGCAGGGAACCTTTGTGTTCGCTGTGCCTTTGGACGCTGAATTTGCCGTAGACACCGCTCTTTCCCTGACAAGTCTGCTTAAAGAAACTGACAGCGTGGTAAATATCTTTGTCGCGTTTCTGGGCGGAGAAAGAATTAAACTGCCCGATGATCTTTTCGCGGAAGCCATCACAAATATGAAAACAATTTCTCATAGCGGCCTTCGTGATATATTGACATTGACGGATTTGCCGGAAAATTGGGTGCTTTGCTATTTTGATGTCGTTGAAGCTCCTCGAAGCCTTATCCTTCGCCACGGCGGGCGCGGTTATCTGGCGCCTCTAGATATAATAAAGCCATTACCCGCCCTCTTCGGATCTTTTAATATCCCCTGGTCATTTACAATCTGGTTCAACAGCCTTTACAAGCTGGGTCTTGTCGAGGGACCGGAAACCCTGGCCGTTGCCTGGAAGGAAGAAGTAAACAGTTTGGTTTTGTCAGGAAGTAAAACCGGATACGGAGAAACACTAACGCCTGATAATATAGCTAAACTTATGCTTAATTACGCCGCTTCACTGAATTTTCCCATATTAAACCCTGACAGGCATTATTCTTTTTTGCCTTTGCCAAACGGCAGATTTTTTTTTGCCACGGAAGGATTTACCGCGGTAATACTGTTGTCAATAATCGCTAGTATCCTTTTTCTGTATTTACTGTATTCTGCCCGTAATAACGCCATTTTAGTTTACCATTCCCGTCTTTTTTTGAAGTACTTCTGGTTTTTTCTTATTCCCCTTCCCCTGCTGATTGTCTGTATGAAAGTTTCGTCTTTTGCGTATTCAATGATTTTTAATGCCATGGCTATTGACGCCTATAACGCCCACACTGCGGCAACTAACTATGCCGGTTTGGCTCTCTCTTTGATACTGGCTATAGTTGTATTTCTTCTCCCTTTACCGGTTTTGACCCGGCTAAAATTTCCCCAACGGGCGCGTTTTTTCGGATTCGCGGCCGTAATTTTTAGCGCCTTTGCTATTCTGCAGGCAGCTTACCTGGACTTCGCCTATGTCCCTTTCTTTATCTGGGCTTTTATTTTTATTTCTATGGGGGCGATTGTCTCAAATTATATCCTCATATTTATTTTCGCTTTTTTTGCTCCCATCCTTGCAAATTTTGCTTTAGTCAACATACTCCGGACCGGCAGCGCCAGATTGGCGGAACTGTTTATTTTCTCGCCCTGGCAGGCATTAGAAGGCTGGATTGTTACAATCCAGCTTGCTTTGCTGATCCTGCCTGTTTTATTGCTTTTTATAAGGGGGATTATTCTATTCCAGAAATCGTTTCAAAAATCGTCTGTCAAAATCAAAATACCAAATAGAAGAACCAGGCATATTGTACTTTCAATTTTGGCGGCAGTTCTTGTTTTGGTCATGGTTATACAGGTCTTAATTTTTAGTTATAAAAACCCAACTGAAAAGAGGTCTATTAGTGAAATCATCGAAACTGAAGAGGATAACGGCGTACTGACCATGCTAATTGACGATGTAGTTTTCCAGGACAGCCGCATTTTAACAATGAATCTTGCGGCATCAGGCAATCCCGTACGCTTCGGCGTTTCTCTGGAAAGCATGGATGAAAAAACTCTGCTTCCCGTGTATTCGGCTCCTGTTCCTTTTGAAAGGACCGATGACGGAAGAATAATTTACTTTATTTTAGGAGAAGGGCCTCCGAATCCGTTTGCAATGGAGATTGTGCTGCCGCTGGATTTCGAGGGCTTTCTAAAAGCGACGGCAATCTACAATGACTCTGAAAATAATTTCTTGATAGCCGGCAAAAATATAAGTCTGGAAACTACCACTGGAACTCGACGTTAACTCCTTCAGCGGCAGAGAGAACGGTATAGAGAGGCGCGGAAAAGAAAACTTTTTTTCCTGAGGAATTAGTTTCGCTTCCCGGCATACCAGTTATTGCGATGCCTCTGCTGTTTGTTATCCTGGCATTACCGTTGTTTGGAAAACTCATGGATATTTTCACAGAGTACGTATCTGAAATTTCGGCAATAAGCTTTTCTAAAACAGGATTAGTTTCGGCTCTTGCTTCAGTTAAGGTAAAAAAGATGCGGCCTGAATGAGCGTCCCCCGAAAAAGATGAACGAAGGCCGCTTGCATCCAGGAAAGACATCAGGGAGTTTAAATTCTCAAATGCCATTTTTACTTTTATTATAAGGTCATTTTTATCTTCTTTTAAAGAAAACGATGTCAATTTCATTCCCGGAAGCCTTTCTATCGTACGCTCAAAGTCGGCTTTGCCGACAGGGATGGTGTTCCACCGTTCATTTCCGTCAAGCTTGCCCAAAGCGTCAAGGGTTTTTGAGATTTGATATTCTAAAGTAACATCGCCTGCTCCTCTTTGATCAAACGCAATGTCTACGCTAACTCCAAGGCAGGAAGAAAAAATTAACAGAAAAAAGCAAAAAGCAACTAACGCTATGCCATATTTGTTTTTTTTCATGCCGTTTAAAATTCCTCCGAATGAATGCTTATATCCTGTATGCGCACAGGCATTTCCTTTTCGATCATTTCAAGCGCCTTGTGCATTACCGACTCTCCAAAAACTTTTGAATTGGAAACCAGCGCGCCGCCTATCTGTCCGAAAGAAAGTGAGTCATTCAGATCCACTTCCGCCGCGCTCATGTGAAAACGGCGCTGAAGTTTATCCTTAACGGATCGAATTATCCGCCTTTTCTCTTTAATACTGCCCACATCGGGAATTTCAAAAATTAGTTGTATCATTGAAACAATCATAATTAAGCGGAAGCCTATGTTTCATCCCCCTCGTCGTCGTCATCATCATCATCATCATCTTCTTCTGGACTATCCTTTGCTTTAAGGTTACTTAATACTTTCTCTATTTCATCTCTGTGATACTTGTTTATTCTTTGATCACGGGCAAGCGCCTCAATGGCCTCAATATCAGAAAACCCCTCACCAATAGCGGCGGTAAATTCCTTTAGACCTTCTTCATTCTCAGGATCTACGGTAAGAAGAAGACGCGCTTTTTCAAACATGATTGCGTTCTTTTTAAGGGTCCCCGTGTCTTTTGTAAGGGCTTTTATCGCCTCATCGTACTGTTCCAACGCGCGCGCGTAAAGCTCCGCTTTTTCCAAAACTCTGGCATAATCAAGAAACCCTTGCGGATTGGGCGTGCCCGCGTTGACGATAATCCATTTGGCAAAAGTGTCAACGGCTTCTATCTTGTTCATTTCCCTCTGCGCTCTGGCAAGAAGCAGGACGGAAGGGGCTTTTTCTTCCAGCGCAAACGGGTATTTATTTAGAACCCTTTCACAATCTTCATATTTTTTAAGGCCGTAAAGAACCAGAGCGTAATTAAAACCGTCATCCGCGCTTTCAGGAACAAGCTCGAGAACTCTGCTGTAGTGTGTTTCAGCCTTTTCTATGTCGCCGTTTTTAATCCGGGAATAAGCCGCGGCCTTTAAAGCCAATGTATTATTATTATCTTTTTTTAAGATGTTTTCAAAATATACAGCCGCTTCCGCATAACGCCCTGTTTCAAAAGCTATTCTTCCAAGGTTATATTCCGAGGCAAGCATAGTTTTATCGGTCGAACGGGCCCTGTTAAGCCACATCTCGGCCTCGGCGAATTTACCCATTTCAAAATACGCCATACCTATTGAAAAATATTCTTCTGCCTGCGCGGCTCCGCCGGTAACACATGATAAAAAAGCAGTCAGAATGAAAAAAGCAGGAACTATGGTCATTGCCATTTTACGCGGTTTATTCAACTTTAATTCCTGATATTAAGAACCGTTTCTTCGATCTTACGGAGCTGTGCCCGGTAAAGACGCGCGATATTTGAACCGTAATCGGCCACAAGCTGAATTATGTTCCTTGGCATCTCAGAATCGGCGCCGTTGATTCTGTCTCCAGCATCCCCAAGGCCGGGCATGATGTAAGCGTTCTCGTTCAGCATCGGATCCATCCAAAGGGTATAAACATGGCAATTTTCCAGGGCGCGCACAGCCCTTAGTGCCCCTTTAAGAGCGGCAATAACATTGAAACATTGTATGGATTTGGGGTGAATCCCCTGACTTAAAAGATACTTAACAACAGTTACCAGGCTTCCGCCTGTGGCGTTCATCGGGTCGGCAAAGATAAGATCCTTTCCGTCAAGATCTTTTAAATTGAAATAAGACTTCGACAGATCCAGGATATATTCCATATCGAATTCATTTTTTGCCTCATCACGGCGGATCTTGAAAAGGGCAAAGGGCGTAACATAAGCGCGCGATGAATATTCCTGGATTTCCTTGCTCATTATCATTGAAGGAAGAAGCGCCCCCCTGAGCATGACGCACATAACCGTATTCTCAATCTTGTCGTCAATATTTGTTATCTTGTGGATAGCAAAATTCTGAACAGGGATATTTACGGGTGTTTTAACTATCAGGTAATTCTTGCTGGAACCTGTTGTCCCGCCGTATGCCTGATTAAAAAGCATTTCGTACGCCCGCTGTATGTAATAAACAAATTCCTCATTTTCAGTTCCGGAATCCCTCAGTTTGGCAATCAGCCTTGACGCCTCAGGATGGCTTTCCTGGGGAGTTTCAAAGGAATACACATGCAGCTGCCTGTCTTCACTGCAAATCTTCTGCATAATGTTTCCCATCTCATTGAAAAGCCGTATAACGTTTTCTTCTTCGCGTTTCTTTTCCTTTTCAAGCCTGCTTTTATCAAGAATGGAATAACTGCTCATCACCTCACGGTATAACTTGCCCATGTGATCAATGTGATCATGGTCAGCGTCTGTCAGATAACCGTCCAGATCCTCCGCCTTGAGGATAATTTCGTTCATAAACAAACCTTACACTATTTACGGCGGGAGGGCAAGTTCCCCTGCCTGTACTGTTTATACCCACACCCTTTCCAAAACCGGTAAAACCGATGTATCATCAGTTAATGAATATTACGACCAGGGGCCGTTACGCGCTTCGCGCTTCTTTGGCGCTGGCAAAACTGGGAACGAACGGTAAACCGGTATCCATTAGCAGCCTTTCTGAAAAAGAAAATATTTCCTCGGTTTTTCTTGAACAAATTTTTTTTAAGCTAAGAAAGGCAGGAATTGTAAATTCAATAAGGGGCCCCGGCGGCGGCTTCTGTCTTGCGAAAAGCCTGGATGAGCTGACTGTCAAACAAATCCTTGAGGCGGCGGGAGAAAATCTGGAATTAACATTTTGCGATAAAACCGGTGATAATTGCGAAAAAATAGGAGAATGTTTAAGTCATTGCATCTGGGTGGAAGTAAACCAGCTTGTTAAAAATTATTTTGCCGGGATTACCCTTTCTTCAATTTTGGAAAAATATAAGCATATAAATATTATTAATCCGGAAGCAGAAAAACATGGATAAGGGAAGGCGTACTGTATATATTTGAGTAACTGGAAGGGTTGACACCAACCGCCACTATAAACATAGCCGCGTAGGTGTAACGCATGCCGCTGCCGGAAAGGTTGGCCTTGTTTACCACATCGGCGTTTATCTGGCTGTTGATGTTATCAGGATTCCAGAGTTCTTCCCTGTTTACAAAGTAACGATCGGGCCTGGGACTGAAAAGACCGTTGCCATCAGATCTCCATAGTACATACGTATTGCCTCCGACTGTTATTGTCGGTTTTTTGGATGAGGAAAAGTCGAATTCCAGGGATTGACCAAGGCATGATTCAGATAAAACTGAGCCTATATTAGTAGTAGGATCCTCTAAAACTAGATACTTATAGTTTCTGTTCTGAAAAATCCTATCCATGTCGACATTTACCTGGGTCGTACTGTCAATATAAGTGCTGAAACTATTGTAATCAGAAGCCAAAGTTGAGTTAATCGCAGAATAGATATTTGTAGTAGTAGTTGATAGCTGAAGCGTATCGCTTACATAAATGCGGTAAAAAACCGCGAAATTGGTAAAAGTAGCGCCCGGTGAATCACCAGGTATGCGTACAATTGCGCGATTATTCAGTGCTCTGGTTATATTGCCCTGAGGAATAGGATCGACAAAAGGAATGTCCTCTATTCCGCATGCACAAATAAAAAATAATAAAAAGAAAACCAGAGCTATTCTTTTATGATTTCTTGACTTCATCTTAATCCGTTAAGATTAACAACCTGTTCTGGGCCAGATTCGGCCAAACCGGATCATTAGGCCAGTTGGCCAGCAAATTCCTGTAAGCCGCAATTGCGGAATCCTTGTTGTTGCGGGATTCTTCAAGCCGTCCTACGGAAAATTGCGCTCTTACGGCTGACGGGAAAGATTCTCTAAAACCCGCCGCCTGAGTATAATAAGTAATGGCTGTTTCAATATTATCCTGCCCTTCAGCCGCTACCGCGGCGTTATAGATGGCAATGGGCGCAAGGTAGGTTTTTGGAGCTGTCTCCGCGGCCTTTAACCACTTTTCCTCAGCTTGTTCCCATTTTTCCTGATCCATGTATATACTGGCGCTGATGCTGTAGGCGCGGGCGGCCGGAAATCCGGAATTATTTTTCTCAAATTCGGCAATATCCGCTATTAACACGGTAAGTTCCGACAACTGTGAGGCGCTCATTTCTTCTTTAGATGAGATACTTGCCCTTAAATCATCATACCTGCGGCTAAGCGTGTCTAACTTGCTTAAGGCGTTTGACAGGTTTTTTTCCCTTACAACGCTGATGATTATGAAGCCAGCAATAACCAAAACAATCGCGCAAAGCCCGGCCAACAACCGCGTTCGGTTTCTTTGTATAAATTCACCAATCTTTTCACTGAGAGTTAATTCATCTTTGCCCAAGGTATCCGGTTTCACCGCCATTATCTTTACTCCTTTAAATTAACGATATCCAGTTCCTTTGCCAGCCTGGATAAATATGTTCTTTGTATACTCAGGGCTTTTGCCGCCTCTGTCTGATTCCAGTTGTTTTCTTCAAGAACCTGTTTTATGAAACGCGCCCTAAAACCATTCTCGGCGTTTTTCAGATTCCTGCTTCCGTCTATCTGCAGAGTATGCTGAACGGGAGATTTAAGAAAAAGATCTTCAACCTCAATTCTTTTTCCCTTTCCAATAACACAGGCCCTTTCAATGCAATTTTCCAGCTCCCTGATATTTCCGGGCCAGGAATAGGAAAGCATGGTTTCCATCGCTTCCCGGGAAAATCCTGTTATCTGATTTTTGGTTTCCTTAATATTTTTTTTGAGAAAAAGTTCCGCCAGTTCCGGAATATCCTCTACCCTCTGTCTTAAAGGCGGTATATAAAGGGGAAGCACATTAAGCCTATAGTATAAATCACTGCGGAACTCGCCGTTTTCAACCTGTTTTTCAATGTCGCGGTTGGTGGCCGCCAGGATGCGTACGTCTACCGTAACGGTTACATCGGAGCCCACTTTTTCAAAAGTCCTCTCCTGGATTACCCGCAATAATTTGGCCTGAAGCGCCAGCGGCAGTTCTCCTATCTCATCCAGAAAAATGGTTCCCCCGTTCGCGAGTTCAAAGCGGCCGTGCCTTGAAGAAACCGCGCTGGTAAAGGCGCCCTTTACATGGCCAAAGAGTTCGCTTTCCAAAAGCCCTTCCGGAATCGCGGCGCAGTTTACCTTGACAAAAGGCTTGTCGCAGCGGTTGCTTTTAAGGTGTATCTGTTCGGCAAAAATTTCCTTGCCGACGCCGCTCTCCCCCAAAAGAAGAACCGAGGAGTCTGTTTTTGCTACCCTTTCAACAATATCAAGCTTTTCCAGAATGGCGGCGCTTTTTGCAATTATTGGATGATGGGGAACGCCCGATTTAATCTGCTCATTAAGCAGTTGATTTATTTTGTCATGGGCTTTTTCCATACTCCGGGCATTGACAATGGCAATTCCCGCCTGGGTTGCGAATATTTCAAGCCACTCCTGATCCTCTTCGTTAAAGCTCCTTCCGCCGCTCTTATTTATCAGCTCTATAACGCCGAGACATTCATCCTTTACGCGTATGGGGACGGCCATCATGGTTTTATACGGCAAATTTAGATCCTTGGAAATATCATGCTGCGATCTTTCGTCGTTTTCAGCGTCGGCTACAATCATTGACCTATTGTGAAGCGCTACCCAGCCGGCTATCCCCTCCCCCATTTTTATGATATAGCGGTTAGCGTTTTCACTTGATCTTCCCAGGAAGATTTCAAAATGAAGTTCCTGTGTTTCCCTGTTCACAAGCAAAAGGTTCGACGCTTCCCCTTCGCAAAGGCGGGTGGCGGAATCCAGGATATGAACAAGCAAAGAATTGAGGTCGGTGTAGTTCGAATTTATGAGAGCGTTTGTCTCAATAAGCGTGTTGAACTTCTGGACATCTATCTTTGATAACATACCAAAAAGGATTCATCCTCCGGACTTAAGTCCACCGAGATTACTCCCCAGTTCCTTTTGACTTTAAGAAGTCTCCCAGAGTATAGGTGGAATCATCAGACTCGTCTTCAGTTATATAGCGCGACAATTCTTCCTGTTGTACTTTCTTCTTGTAATCCTTGATGGAAAAAGCCACCTTTTGTTTGTCCGTTTGAATTTCCAGAACCACCGCTTTGATCTTGTCTCCCTCTTTGTATTTCTTGAGGGCGTCTTCGGGAGTCTCGTCTCTGGTTTCAGTCAGGTTTGACTTGTGGATAAGGCCTTCAATTCCGCCCGGAACACGGACAAAAATCCCAAAGTCAGTAACAGATGAAACTTCTCCTTCCACCTGGCTTCCTGGTTTATAGGCGGCCGCGAAACTCTTCCAGGGATCTTCGGACAGTTGCTTAATTCCAAGGCGTATGTTGCGGTTTTCCTTATCTACGCTGATGACCATAATTTCCACTTCCTGGCCGACATGGAACTCACTGCCGGGATGCTTTATTTTTTTTGTCCAGGAGATGTCGTCGCCGTGCAGGAAGCCGTCAATTCCGTCCTCAAGTTCTATATAGGCTCCAGAGATTGTTATCTTTACTATCTTTCTTGTAAGCCTTGTTCCGACCGGGTACTTTTCGTCAATGGTAACCCAGGGATTCGCGCTGACCTGCTTAAGTCCAAGGGAGACCCTTCCGGCCTGGAGGTCGTAACCCAGGATCATACATTCTACGAGGTCTCCGATATTGACAACTTCCCCGGCCTTTTGGATTTTCTTTACCCAGGAAAATTCTGAAATATGAGCAAGCCCCTCGATTCCTTCTTCCAGCTCTATAAACGCCCCGTACTCTGTCAGCTTTGTAACTTTTCCCTTGACGATGTCGTTCACGTTGTATTTGTCTTCAAAATGTACCCAGGGATCTTCGGAAAAATGTTTAAGTGAAAGGTTAATTCTCTTTTCGACAGGATCAATTCTGATTACCTTAAGCCTGATTTCCTGGCCTTTTTTAACAAAGTCTTTAGGTCTTGTAACATGACCCCAGCTCATGTCGTTGATGTGAAGAAGGCCGTCAAAGCCTCCAAGATCTATAAAAGCCCCAAAGGATGTAAAACTCTTTACCTTTCCTGTAACGTCCATTCCTATTTGAGTACTGGCAAAAAATTCGTTTCTCTTTTGTTCGGTCTCTTCTTCCATACATTTGCGGCGGTTTACCACAATGTTTACTTTGCCGTCTGAATAAAGCCGCTCAATGTAAAACTTGGCTTTTTCTCCCAAAAGTTTTTCGGGCTTTTCAACTTTTTGAACGTCCGATTGGCTTATGGGAAGAAAGGCGTGTACATCGGCGCCCAGGTTTACATCAAAGCCGCCCTTTACCTGCGTTTCAATGACGCCTTCAATAGGCAGGTGTTCTTTAAACGCCTGACGCAAATTTTTCCAGAAGATCTGCACATCGGCTTTCTGTTTGGAAACAATCACTTCCCCGCGCTTGTTTTCTTTGGAAACCAATATAACCGAAACTTTGTCCCCTTCTACGGGCTTCTCGGCAAATTCTTCGATTGGAATTTTGCCTTCCGATTTGTAGCCGATGTTGATGAAGACCTGATCCTGCGTAACCTGGACTACATGGCCTTCCACCAGCTGCCCTTCTTCAAGCTGTTCGAGGTTTTTTAGGTACTCTTCCTGTAGTTGAGTTTGGATGTTATCGCCGGCAGGCTGGGTTTTCTGCCCCTCCGTTTTTTCACTCAGATTAGTGTCCGATCCCACTTCCATTTGTGTCATGTTATGCCCTTCCATTTGTAGTTTCATTACTAATTTGTCATAAACTTGATTAACAGTCAAGCCGGATGTATCAATATAATCAACTCCGGGAGCAAGAATCAGGCTTCCTTCGGCCTTATTTTTATCGATTTCATCCCGCTTTAAAATTGCCTGGCGAATCTCCTCGAGGCTTAGCGAGGAAACCCCCTGGTTGTAGCGGCGAAGGGCCCTGGCTTCCGCCGAGGCGTCAAGATAAAAGCGGTATTCCGCGTCGGGGAATACCACAGTGGTCATGTCACGGCCTTCCACGACGGCATTGCAGGTTCCGGCTATTTTTCGGACAAGATCGTTGACTATATGGCGAAGGGGCACTATTGCCGAAAACGGCGCGCAAAGCCTGTCAATTTCGTCGGAATGAAGGAGATTCGTAACATCCTCGTTATCCAGGAATACCGATGTATTCTTGTACTCAATTCGCGCCGTTTTGGCGTATTCCAGGGCTTTTTCGCTCTCGGATGGGCTGATTCCCTTTCTTATACAGCCAAGAGTCAGCGCCCTATAGAGATTTCCAGAATTAATATAGGAAAATGGACCGTTTATATTGAGTTTTTCCGCTAAAAGCCGCGCTATTGTACTTTTACCCGAGCCTGCTGGCCCGTCAATCGCAATTACCAAGTTTTGCTCCTTAATGCCGTCAATTCTTCCGCCGTAAGAGGCCGTGATTCCCCTTCTTTCAGCGAACCCATACAAACAGGGCCTATGCGTATCCTTTGAAGCCGCTGGGGGTGAAGGTGAAAATGCGAAAAAACCCTGCGGATCTCGCGGTTTTTCCCCTCAATAAGCACCACCCTTAGGGATTTTCTTCCTGTTTTTTCAATGGAACGCGCTTTGTACTGAATCCCCTCGATGACGATTCCCCTTTCAAACTCCTCCACTACATGGTCTGGAATTGGAACCGTTGAGTCTACCAGGTATTCTTTTTCAATTTCGGCGCTGGGATGACCAAGACGGGCGGCAAATTGTCCGTCATTGGTAAAAATAATAAGCCCTGATGAAAGATAGTCCAGCCGGCCTATATTGTAAAGACGTATAGGTGATTTAAGCAGACCCAAAGCAAGCGGCCTTCCCTGCGGATCGCTTGAGCTGCAAATATAAAGCGGCGGCTTGTTCAAAACCAGATACAGCAGGCGGTTTTCGATCTTTACGCTTTTCCCTTCAAAGCGCACGTCATCATCCGGCAGCACTTTCGAGCCCTGAATTGAAACAACCTCGCCGTTTACAGTTACCTTTCCCTGGGCAATGAGCGATTCGGCTGTTCTTCGGGAAGCGACTCCGGCGTGGGCAAGGAACACCTGGAGCCGCATTGGGGCAGCCTTTGCATCCACTTCTACATCAATGGGTTTAGAGGTCTCCTTTAAGCTCAAAACGCTCGGCCTCACTTTCATCCAGTTTTGGAAGATCCGCGATGCTGCCCAGCCCAAAAACTTTCAGGAATTCCCGGGTAGTTCCGTATTGAATGGGCTTGCCGGGTACGTCTTTTTTTCCCATTTCTTTTATAAGGTTTTTTTCGATAAGAAGCCGGATCATATTGTCGGCCTGCGTTCCCCGGATGGCTTCCACCTCCGCCCGCGTAATCGGCTGAGAATAGGCAATGATTGAAAGCGTTTCCATGGCCGCCCTGGAAAGGCGGTTTTCGTTTTTCTTTCCGTATTGGGTTTTAAGAGTTTCCCATAATTTTTTTTTCGGAGAAATCATATAGCGGCCGGAAATAAATTGCAGTTCCAGTCCGGAATCCGGCTCCGCGTAACGGCTTTCCAGCTTTTCCAGAGCTTCTTTTACGGCTTCATGCGAAAGAAAAGAGATGCGGGAAAGAGCAGCCTCGTCAACGGCCTCCGCTTCCAGGAATAGTATCGCTTCAATTAAGGCCGCGCTGTTAAAGGCCGTTTCTTTCGTTAGTTCGGGATCCGTCATACCCACCTGATTATTATATCTCCAAACATGCGGTTTTGAAAAACCGCAACTATGTGCTGTTTTGCCATCTCAAGAAGGGCAAGAAACGCGCAGACAAAATCCAATATTGAATTGGTACGAACGAGCAGATCCGCAAAACGGCATTCCTTCCGCTCCTCAAGAATTTCAAAAAGAAGGGCTTTTTTTTCGTTTACCGTAATTTCTTCGTACAGGTCAACGATCCTTTCTCTGGAAAGACCCTGGGTATATTCGGAAAAAATTTTCAGCAAATCCCAGACATCAACTTTTTCCCACAGCGCTTCGTCATTAAAAGGGAGCTGCCGCTCCAGCCTTTTCCGCTCCAAAATCCATTCGGTATCCCTTACCCTTTCTTCCATAAGGCCTGAGAGTTTCTTGAATTTCTGATATTCAATGAGGTGTTCTACCAGTTCCTGCCTGGGGTCCTCGTTTTCTTCGTCAGAAGTTATTTCAATGGGAAGCAGCATCCTTGATTTCATTAGAAGCAGTCTGGCCGCCATTGTCTGGAATTCGGAAATTTCATCGAGATCAAACTCGGATAAATCGGTCAAATAATCCAGATACTGTTCTGTAATTTTAGCGATGGGGATGTCGTAGATATTTACTTCGTTTTTCTCGATTAAAAACAAAAGAAGATCCAAAGGACCTTCGAATTTATTTAATCTGAAACCGCGAAACCCGCTGAAACTTGCCGGGTTTTCGATAGGGGAAATCTCCATCCCCTTCATTTTACCTTTTTTTCTTTCCTTCTGACAAGCAGTCGGCAGTGTAAAAAAACGTTCCCTGGAAAGGGGACAGTTGCCTCACTCTTCGTTTTGTCTGGAATTAGTTATCATGATACAATATACTGTAAATTGAGATGACCCTTTATCATGGCAGTAACATGGCAGTGGTAAAACCCGACCTCAATTTTTCCCGGAAAAACCTTGATTTTGGCGCCGGTTTTTATACTACTGAGAATAAAGTGCAGGCTGTCGATTTTGCCCGGAAAGTGATGATACGAAAAGGGGGAAAAAACCAAAAAGCAAGCGTCTATGATTTTGACATGAACACATCTGAAGCCATGTTGGATATTCTGCGATTCCAGACCCCCGATAGATTTGTTTTTAAATCTGATAAGGCCTTATCTTTATTAAAATATGTTGATTCCTTTGAGCCAATAGCGGAGCAGCTTTATGACTCCTGAAAAATTTTCCGCGCTTCTGGCTATTTTAAATCCTCCGGTTGTTCAGTTAATAATGGATAACCGCAAGCTCACCGCCATTGATGCGGCTACACTGCTGTATAATTCAGCGTTATACGCAATGCTGGAAAACGAGGAAAGCAAATTGTGGCATTTAAGCCCTTTAACCTTGTACGAATTGCTTGAAGAAGAAATTATGACCGGAAGCATCAATTATCCGGAGGAAGCGTGAGGTTAGCGTAATGGAAAATGTTACCAAATTTCTAGTGTACTGTATTGAAATCTACAAGACAGCCTACAAATTAAATTGCAAAACTGTTTTGCCCACGCTGAACTTGCCGTTTTAGACCGGAGCTTATAAGGTGGTATACAGATGTCCAGGAGGGAACCATGGGCAAAAGAAGAAGGTATACCGCTGAAGAAAAGGTTAAGATTCTCAGAGAGGTAATTGAGGACGGGAAGCAAGTAAGCCAAGTAGCAGAACAATACGGCCTTCACCCTAACAATATCTTTAATTGGCGGAAGCAGCTTTTTGAGGGAGGAGTCCAGACCTTCCAGATAAAGAGGTCGGACATCTCAGGCAAAGCCGAGGAGCGGAAAATCACCGCCCTTGAGGAGAAGATAAAACAGAAGGACGAAGTGATAGCGGAACTTGCCGAAGAGCTCTTGGGATTAAAAAAAAAGAACTCTGGTCGTCCGTAGGGAAAGCTAAAATGGGCCTTGAAGAACGTGAAATTGCGGAAAAAGAAATAACGCGCTTAAGAAACAAGACGGGAATTCCTTTGGAAGCACTTTTGAGATATGCCGGCATTCCGCAGCGGACATGGCGCGAATGGGCCCAGCGGCGAGGCGTTGAGACAAAGCACAACAACAACATCCCCAAGGCATATTACTTGACGCCTGAAGAAATCAAGGCGATAGTTGCTTATTGCACCAACAATCCCCTGAAAGGCTACCGGATGCAGTGTTGGGAGATGGTAGACCAAAATGTGGCGTTTGTGTCCTGTAGCAGCGTCTATAACGTCATAAAACGCAATAATTTGGACAAAAAATGGGCGGAATTGACTGAAGAGGCGAAGAAAGGCTTTGACCAGCCCCGGGCGGTTCACGAGCAATGGCACATAGATTTTTCATACATCAAGATACAAAACTCGTTTTATTATTTCATCGGCATCCTTGACGGCTACAGCCGGAAGATGCTTAACTGGAGGCTTTGTAAAAACATGGAGGGCCTTAACGCTGAAATACTGGTTGCCGAAACCAAAGAGATGTACCCACAGGCGGTCTGCCCGCGGCTGATAAGCGACAACGGAAGCCAGTTCATATCAAAGGATTTTGAAGAGCTGCTTGCGCTTCTGGAATTCTCCCACACGTTTACATCCGCGAACCATCCGCAGAGCAACGGCAAACTGGAGCGGTTCCACCGCACCTTGAAAACTGAACACGTAAGGAGGGCATCGTATCTGGAATACCAAGACGCCTGCATAAGGATGGCGGAATGGATCGCGTATTACAACAGCGGGAGGCTTCACAGTGCGATCTGGTATTTAACGCCGAATGACGTTTTTTACGGCAGGGCGGCTAGACGGCTTGCAGAACGCAAAGAAAAGTTGCACACTGCATTTATCAAGAGACAGGAATATTGGCGGACACAAAATTCCG
>Ga0268262_10002315_pt1 | contig 22269 bp, 21 predicted proteins | sample TergutNc150P3_FD_190354 | JGI IMG/M metagenome (GOLD analysis project Ga0268262, IMG submission 190354) | Nasutitermes corniger P3 segment gut microbial community from laboratory colony in Florida, USA - Nc150 P3 (SPAdes) (version 2) | ecosystem: Host-associated > Arthropoda: Insects >... | reverse complement strand
TGCTGGTACGACCTATCGTGTCTGGTTGAATGACTATCGTTCAGGTGACGGTACTAAAACATTCTATGCATTGGTAACAGCCTATGACAGCAATGGGACACGACTTTTTTATGATTCGGATCTTTGGAATTCCCCAGCAACTGTTGTCTTGAATACAAGCGGTATGATCTATCTCAGAGTTACGAGAGCTAGTACCTATGCTACTACCGGTACTTTTGCCATTGCGTATGGTACTGGCAGTACAAGACCGTAGGATTGGATTCTGTACACTGGAGTTTCCAGTGTTTTGAATAACGCCCGTTGGGCGGGAAAAATTTTAAATGCGGGTTAAAAACATACAAACTCGCAAGGAGATTATTATGGTATACGATGTTAAAGCTTATGCTACAGGAAAAGGTGGTGTAATTACGCCGGAGATAGAAATTATTGAATATCCTGACGATGAAGCTCCTCCGGTGATAAATACTCCGAGAGTAGCTACATTTCGCTTTTATAACCGTTGGGAAGCTGAAGAGTGTGCACGGAACTATTAAGAACTTACGTTATTTCTTCGACAAGCGGTATATAGTAATGGTAACGCGATGAGATGGCGCGTAAGCTTTTCGAAGGATTACATTGAATACAAGTTTAACAACCTATGACAGTAAAGGGACAGAACTTTTTGATATTTCGTATTATGTTGACGCTTGGTATACTCCACGAACCATTACCTTGAATACGAGCGGTACGGTCTATCTCAGAGTTACTCTGTATAGCAGAGGTAATACCGGTACTTTTGCCATTATGTATGGTACAAGCAATACAAGACCGAAGGAAGTAGGAACTGAGTTAATGGCAAATACCAATATCCTGTAGTGTTGCTTATTAGTAGCACTACGATATATAGAGTGAAGTTATGTGTATCTTATTGAAAATTAATTAACATAAATATAGTGGAAGTACCTTCCCGTTATGTTTTTTTGTGTAAAAATTATAAGGAGATGATTTATGACAAATTACCTATTTGCGACTCGTTCTCATACGGATGTCGTGCATACAGCTATTCCCTATAGTGGATTAGAGAACTATATTCTCAATACCCCTCTTCTGATTCGCCTACAGAGGGTTTCGCAAAATTCACTTGTTTACCTAACTTTTGCCACCAATAAAGTTAAGCGCTTTGAGCATAGTTTGGGCGTTATGCATCTTGCAGGTATGCTTTTTCAATCTGCTGTGTCAAACACAAAAGATGAAGTGCTTAATGAAATGCTTTCCTTGTTTGAAAAAGAACTTAATGATTGGATAAACAATAGAGAAGTAAAGATAGCTAAAAAACATATCTACAGCGACAAATTTTTTGATGATGAAGATACAAATTACAAAATAACAGATAAAAAAGCCCCTTTTGTTGCATTGTATAATGCTCATACACCTCCTCATATCCCACAAAAATGGGGTATGTTGTATGTTTCGCTTTATCAGGGAGTACGTATAGCAGGGTTGTTACATGATGTTGGTCATTTGCCGTACTCACATACACTTGAAGAGGTTTTAAAAATAATAAAAAGTAAATGGGAAAAAGATTCTCCAAAGAATTCTATTCAAGAAGAATATTTGGATATCATTGATTCTTACAATAAAAACAAATTCGACAAACTACACGAAGCTATTACCATGAAACTCTTTCCAATAATTGAGATAGAATGCATGAGATTAATTAAAAACAAATTTACAGAACTTCCAGAAAATGAAATGCCGAGTAAACAAAAAAACGAATATCTTTTACTCTGTTTGTATTCTTTTGAAATAGCGAGAAGGATTCTTAGTGTTGATGATAACAGTGAAAGCGTTATTTACAATGTTCTTCACAGAATTATATCAGGAACCTTTGATGCTGATAGATTGGATTATGTGAGCAGAGATTTGTTTTGTTCTGGAGTAAGCAAGGATGTTATAAATTATGAACGTATGTTTATGTTTCTTTCATTTAATAAGAATCAAGATGAAAACCTTGATATAATAAATGCAGATCCATATCCGCTGACTATTGCATCGAAAACAGTTGGCGATATGGAAGAATTTTTGAGAAAACGCTGGAAATCATATCGTGACATAAACTATCATCATAGTGTTCATAGGAATGAATTACTTATGCGTAGCATATTGATAAATTCAGCCGAAGAAGCGTTAAAAGAGTCTGGAGATCACAAAAAAGGAAGAAAGAAAAATGAAAAAAATGATTTACCTGATAATTTTTTAGATGGAATTTTATTTGTTTTAAAAAAATTGAAAGAAGAGGTAAACGAGGGGAAAATCGCAGATGCATTTTTACGGCTTGATGACTCTTGGTTAGATACTCTGATTAAAAAGAGTACAAATCGTAATGGTATGGTAGACGAATTAGCCTTTGGACGAAAAAATTATCAGACGATTATTAAGCGTTTTGATGATTTTTTTGAGTTTGATGGAAAAATCTATGACTGTTTCATTAATATTAGAAAAGAAAAGTCTAAAGAAGTTAGGCAGTTCATACAACTAAAAAAAGATTTAGAAGAAGCTTTAGTTAAATTTACTGATACTGATGATAAAGAAAAGTATTATTATAAAGTTGATATTTTTCAGAATATATTCTTTATCTTTTTATATGAAGTTGAAGAGCATAGCGAATATGTGATTTCGTATAGAAATTTTTTAGTAAATACAATTATAGATATGTTAAATTATTATCTTTCATTTAATGAAGATATTTCACCCCCTGATGAATATCCATATGCTACCAAATTTTTCACTGATCTCGCTGTTAGGTTACATGATAAATATCCAAATAGTAAAGATGGTCCACTTGTGATGGTTGACAGCTTATGGTTCAGCGATGGTATAAAAGAAAAAGATTGTAATTGTATGATTCGTGTAAAAGATGATCTTAAATCGTTTCGTACATATTCTGGTCTTAAATTCTTGCTCCATGCAGAAAGATTGATGTTGCCAGCATTTCATTTTTATTGTAAAAATGAAATGGATATGAAAAGTACAACAGAATATTTGACAGAAACAGTTTTTAATTTATTAAAATCTGATATTATTATTTATGCTAGGGAATTGCTTAACGAAATGAAAAAATATTTTATTAAGAGAGGAAATTAACTATGACGGATTTACTTAAAAAAAGGACGGATGAATTGAAAAGGATTTCATTAATGATCAAATGTGAAATTTTAAAAAAACCTGGACTAACAAGCAATGAAATAATAAATCTCTTACCAGACAAGCGGCACCTTGGTCATTTAGCTACTACTGCCATTCGTATAATGAGAGATACTGGTACGATCATTGTCCGTAATGGGAAATATTATGTGCTTTGCCCTTCTGTAATGGTGAAAGCAAAACGTTATAGACAGAAAGAAAGAGAACGTTTGGTCTCTACGGAGACTATCTTAAATAAGACTTGTTAACAAGTTTCTTTTTTGAAAATCTAGGGTACGAAAAGTACGTAATTGAAATCGAATATCGTCTGTTTGCTTGTATTCCTTTCATGGAAAACATGAATGTATTTTATGTGTGATTTAACAAATATTAAAAAAGTCTTTCCTATTTTCAAATGGCGGAGTAACAAAAGAAAATTGAGTCTGATTATTACCATTAGTAATCGCAATATCCATTTGTGTTATTACATCCATTCCAATTATCATCTCATTGTCAGGTGCCATTTTACAAATTGCCACACGAACGTCTTTAATCAACGCGCCGTTTGGGAAGCGTATAGATACAATTGTAACCTCTGCTATGCTATCTCCGTTAATACCAGCAATTTGGATAGTATCAACAATATCAAGATTTAATTTTGATACAATTTCCGGTGAAATAACAGATAACATAGCGCCGGTATCCCAGAGAGCATTTGTCATATAACTTGGTAAATCATCATAGACATCGCAAAATAACTCTACCGGCGTGAAAATTGCATCAACAAGTCCATCATATTTATAGGTAAGAGATGCGTGACTTTTATCCATAAGCAACAATGTTACCTATTGGAGAAAGCCGGATAACTTCTTTTTGAGGATTTTCAGGGATATATTTAACCATAAAAGAACCGCGAGGCATGGTCTTTATTGTTGTCTGTAATGCTTCCCGGTCAGAATCATAAACACCAAGAATTTTATTACTTGCAATAACAACTCGTTTACCGGAATATTTTGACCGAAGCATATCTTTATTAGCTTCATAAAAAGCTTGTTCTTTATCAAGGTGCATAATACTACTCCCTATTTTAAAGGTAAAATAGAAGAAATACTTTGTCAATATACTAAAAGTATAATGTATCTAATACCACCAGTCAAAAAACGTTAAATTAAAATAAAACAATTATCTTGAAAAATCAGTAATATTTATTGTAAAATACATAACATCTCTCATTGTTCGTGTTGGTTCGTGGTTAAAAATTTTGGAGGAATATATGTCAGCGATAATAATGGATGGAAAGGCGCTTGGACAAAAAATACGCGAGGGCGCGAAAATAAGAGCCGAGGCGATAAAGGCAAAGGGAATTACTCCGTGCCTCGCCGTTGTGCTTGTAGGCGAAGACTCCGCAAGTCTTTCTTATGTAAAGTCTAAGGAAAAGGCGTTAGCTGAAGCGGGAATGGAAAGCCGCGATATAAGATTGCCGCAAACTACAAGCGAGGCGGAACTTCTTTCCTTTATAGACGAACTTAACAAAAATGAAAAAGTACACGGTATTCTTGTTCAGTCTCCTGTGCCAAAACACATTAACGAAGAAAAAGTAAATGCCGCAGTCTCTCCGGAAAAAGACGTGGATTGCTTTCATCCTGTTTCGGTTGGAAATATGATACTGGACAGACCCGGATTTTTGCCGTGTACGCCGCACGGCGTTCTTGTTTTTTTAAAAGAGTATAATATTCCTGTTTCCGGCGCGAATGTTGTAGTAGTGGGAAGATCAAATATTGTGGGGAAACCGCTTGCAAATCTTTTGATTCGCAGGGAGTATAACGCGACCGTAACCATTTGCCACACAGGGACAAAAGACCTTGCAAGCCATACTTTGCAAGCGGACATTTTAATAGCGGCGGCGGGGAAACCGGCGTTTATAAAACCGGAAATGGTAAAAGAAGGGGCGACAGTGATCGATGTTGGAATAAACCGCGTGCCTGATTCATCCGCCCAAAAAGGCTACCGGGTCTGCGGCGACGTCGATCCCGCCGTAGCTGAAAAAGCCGCATACTTTACACCGGTTCCCGGCGGCGTCGGGTTAATGACCGTCGCAATGCTCTTGCAAAATGTAGTAGAAGCGGCGGAAAAGAGTGTGTAATAACGTTAATTTTTGTTATATTTATAATATAGTGTATTATTAGGAGAGTAAATGTTTCGGGATTTAATTGTTAATATATTCACATCGGGTAAATCGCTTACCTATAAAAAAGAGAAAATACAAGAATACGCTGTTTCGGATTATTTAATTAAATATGTTCTTATAAATTTCATTAATGTTTTTGGCTTTATAGCTTTAATAATTTTTGTTTATATAAATTTATCAAAGAGCGCATATTTTAACGCTACTACCTGTTTGTTTTTTGCCCTTTTATCATTTATAAATTTTATTATTTCCCGGACAAAAGTTAATCAAATTGTTCCCGCTGTTATTTCTTTGATTACTTTCGGTTTGTTCTGCATTATGATTATATGGAACGGAGACGCGCAAGGGGCGGGATTTCTTTTTATTTTCATTTACCCCATGCTGACAATAATACTGACGGGTATGGTAACCGGAATAATATTTTCGGCTGTCTTGTTGATTATTGTAAGTGTCGAATTTCTTGTTCCAGGCGCTTCGCATTTTGTATATCCTTTTGACATATCACTGGGTATGATTGCGGTGTATATTTTGTGTACGGGGACAACGTTAGTTTATGAAACAAGCAGAAAAAACAAAGACAGAGTTAATAAAAAGCTTTTGGAAAAAATCAACGGAATGAATGAGAACTTACAAAATATTGTCGAAGAAAAAACTCAAAAAATTATAAGATTGCAGAGTTCAATTTTAAAGACTATGTCTAATCTGGTAGAATACAGGGATTATATTACGGGAGAACATATTGAACGAACACAGCACGGCGTAAATCTTTTATTGGGAGAATTAAAAAGAAATGGCATTTTCTCGGAAATAATAAAAGATTGGGATACTAATTTGATATTACAATCGGTACAGTTCCATGATATTGGTAAAATAGCAATCAGCGATATGGTACTGAACAAACCCTCAAAATTGACAGAAGAAGAATATGATAAAATGAAAGAACACGCGATTTATGGATACAAAATAATAGAGCGTATTGAGGCGGACTCAGGGCAAAGCGAACTTTTAAATCACGCTAAATTAATTGCGTTAACCCATCATGAGAGATGGGACGGGAAAGGTTACCCCAATGGTTTGCGCGCTAATGGTATTCCTTTACAAGGCAGAATAATGGCTATAGCGGACGTTTATGACGCTCTGGTTTCCGAGCGGCCGTATAAAAAAGCAGTTTCCCGCGAAGAAGCTTTTAAAATAATAATTGACGGAAAAGGGACGCAATTTGATCCCTTGTTAATAGATTTGTTTTTAAGAGTATACAATAAATTATAGGCTGGCATACTCCGCTAAAGTAGCGTATAATACCTTTATGGGTGATGTGGAAAATATAAACGACATACCGTCAACATCAAGTTTGTCCAAATTGGGTATTACCGCGATTAGTTACATCGCGGGCGGAATTTTTCTTTTTCTCTTGAATATCATTTCCAAGTTCAGAGTATTTGGACTTGTCGTTGGGGGCATAGTTTGTCTGGTCGGTATCGGTTCGTTTTTGTCAAAAGACATGTCGGATAGAAGAGCCGGTCTTTTAATTACAACGGTAGGCGCGCTGACAATACTTTCCAAATCAAGAATAACTGTTTTAGTCGCCGTTTGCGGTACTCTCTTGAGTATCGGCGCTGTCGGTCTTCTTGTCCTTGGCGTTATAAACGGAATTAAATTTTTAATAGGACTTAAAAAGAGATCGTAGCGTTATGATATCGTTCGTGAAAGTACCGAAGGTACTATTCGTGTGGTTCGTGGTAAATTCTTCTGGAATAATTTTTTATGAAATATTTTTTTGAAACTTACGGTTGTCAGATGAACAGCGCCGAGTCGGCGACATTGGCTCTTGTTTGCAAAGAACGCGGATGGGCGCAGGCGGATAACAGCGAAGGCGCGGATCTCATTTTGCTTAACACCTGCTCTGTGCGGCTGACGGCTGAAAAACGCGCCCTTGGGCGTATCGCTGATTACGCCGGAATAAAAAAGAAACAAAACCGCCGCTTTACGCTGGTTGTCGCCGGTTGTATGGCGGAAAGGTTAGGTGAAAAGCTAAAAGAAAAATATCCGCAGGTGGATTATGTTATGGGAACATCAGCCCGCTCTGTTTTTCCCATGATTCTTGAAGCCGTCGAAAACGGCGTAAAAGCCGAGATAGACCTCAATGAAAAACCGATTTTCTCTTTTTCCAATTCGCACATGGAAGAAGGACAGTTCCGCAGTTTTGTCCCAATCATGCACGGTTGTAACAATTTTTGCTCTTACTGCATTGTTCCGTATGTGCGCGGCAGGGAAGTCTCCCGCGACCCGCAAAATATCGCGCAGGAAATCCGCCTTGTGGGCGAGAGGGGAGTGCGCGAAATTACCCTCTTGGGACAGAATGTAAACAATTACCGTTGGGAAAATATCGACTTTGCCGCTCTGTTAAAACTTGCCGCCGACGAAGCCGAAAAAAGCGGAGTAAAATGGATACGCTTTCTTTCCGCAAACCCCGGAAATTTTTCCCGCGATACAATAGAAGTTTTGGCTTCCAATAAGGCTTTCTGCCGCCATCTGCATCTGCCCGTCCAGCATGGTTCAAACAGCGTGTTAAAAGCAATGAACCGCGGTTATACGGCGCAGAATTTTCTGGAACTGGTAAAGGAAATCCGCTCCGCGATGCCGGGAATCACCCTCTCCACGGATATTCTTGTCGGTTTCCCCGGCGAAACCGAGGAAGATGCGGAGCAGACACTGCAATTAATGGAAGAAATCAAGTTTCTTTATTCGTATATGTACCATTTTAACCCCCGTGAAGGCACAAAAGCCTTTGACTTTCCCGGCAGAATAGACGAAAAAGTCAAAAAAGAGAGGCTTGCAAGGGTGATTGCCCTGCAAAAAAAGCACACCGCCCAACTGTTAAAAGACAGAATTGGCAGTACGGAAACTGTTTTTGTAGAGGGGATCTCCCGAAAAAATGCCGATGAATTAATAACAAGGACAGAAAAAGACGAAATGGCGGTTGTTCCCGGTCCAAAGTCGATGATAGGCTCTTTCGGCAAAATAGTCTTGTCCGGTTTAAAAGGGAATACATTTCGAGCAAAGGAGATTTTATGAAATTTCGTTTCATATTCGATATAATATATTTAGGCTATACAGCCGCGCTAAAAAGGAGATATTATGAAACTTCGTTTCATATTCGATAATAAATGCGCGGCTATACAGCCGCGCTAAAGAGGAGATAGAAATATGCCTTGGAGATTGATTTTATTTATAGTTATTTTTGCCATTTTTTTGGCGTTTATAACTGTTAATCTGGATAATCGATGTAATATAAATATCGGTTTTGCTCAATTTGAAGGAGTCCCCATATTCCTTACGGTTTTTGTTTCATTCTTTCTGGGGCTTGTATGCGGTACGCCTTTGGTTTTGCATTTAAGCAGGAAAAGGAAAGGTCTCCTGCGGAAAGGCAAGAACAAAACCGATGACGCGCCTTCTTCTCCGATTTCCGACGCTGAATTTGACGAAAAGATAAAAAAGGACGCCGCGTCGGCAAGGGAAAGACTTTTTGCGAAGAAAGAGGCGCGCGGCGATAAATAATGAAAAAGTCAGTCTTCCTTGTTTTATTGATAATTTTGGCTTGCGCGTTTGGACAACAGGCGGTTTTTGCGCAGACCGGAGTTTCCCTTGAAGTTGAGTTAAAAAACATCGAAGCCTCCGCTCACAAACAGGGCATTTCCGCGCAAGAGAAACACGACGCTCTTGTCCGTCTTGCGCGCCTTCGCCAGCTTTCAGGCGACATTGAGGGCGCGGCAAGAAACTGGCTTGAAGCCGCCGCCGCGATTCCCGGTAAGGTAGACGACGACGCTCTTTTATCCTGCGCCTACTGTCTTGCCGCAATGGGCGAATGGGACAGGGCAATCACCGCGCTTGAGCCGTTACAGTCAAAATCACCGCGCGCGCGTTTTTTGGATACTGCTGTTAAAGCAGTTAAAACAGGCGATACGTCCGCGCTTTCCGCTATTGCAGACAACCCTGAGTATTCGCAATTAAAAGCTGAAATTTTATTTATATTATGGAAGACAGCAAAAGGGGACGCGCCTGAAAAATGGCGTCAGCGCTTAATTGCCGAATTCCCGCAAACGCCGGAAGGCCGTCTTGCCGCAAGTCAATCGTCCTCGGTTGTTGTCAGACCAAGCCCATTCTGGTTGTTTGCCGGAGGCTATGATTCTCTCACCGTTTTAGCGAGCGAAAAACCAAGCGAGATGCCCGCCGTTCAAGTAGCTGTTGTTGAGCAAACACCCCCGGCTTTTCAGGTTGGCGCTTCTCAGGCAGTTTCCCAACCTTCCGCTCCGCAAACAAACGTCGTACAATCCGTTCCGCAAGCCGCTTCTTCAACCGCCAGACTGCAAACAGGTATATTCGGTCGTCAAGTCAACGCGCAGGCACAAATAACAAACCTAAAACAAGCCGGTTTTTCTCCTTCTATAGAAGAGCGTATTGTTAATGGCAACGAAATGTGGGCGGTAACCGTTCCCGCCGGAACAGACCAAGGGCGTACCATTAGGGAATTGCGCGAAGCGGGGTTTGAGTCGTTTCCGGTTAAATAGTTCGCAAAAATAATATGGGTGTGGACTTGCGGTTTTGCTTGACTAAAAATGAAAAGAGGAAGAGATACTGCTGCAGCCAATTCGCGCAGCCGTTCCACCCCGCCCACCGTTGCAATTTCCGTAATTAAATCGTACTATTACATCTTTGTCGTCAGCATACTCATTAATTCTTTAATCGCCTTATTTCATCTAAACTGAGACCGGTAATTTTCTGAATCATTTCATCAGAAACCCCTTCTTCCAACGCATTCCGGGCAATTCCTTCACGCTCAACTTCACGACCTTGAGCCAAACCTACGCCAATGCCTTCCTCGCGAGCCTCATCCTGCCAGACTCTTTTCGCTGTATCCCAGTTCCATTCCGTTGTAAGCATACTCATTATCTCCTTGGCGTGTTTATCCATTAACTCCTTCAATATATCATGTTTTTTACAATATTGCACGGTTTTTCTTACCGCTTCTATCAAGGTTAATCCGCTTTCCTGATATTCCCTCACCTTCGCTATAAATGCGCTGTACTGGTACAGCGTCTGGCACTTTTTCGCTATTTTCTCATTTTTTCCCTTGTTTATGTTCAGCACCTTTACTTCCAGTTCCAACGCCGGAAACTCGTCTTTTGAAATCCCCAAACTTTCAGTACTCTCAAATAATTCTGAAAGCTTTATGGTTTTCTCTTCGGGAAACGGTTTTACTCCGTTGTATAACACAAAAAATTCAGGCTTGGGGATTAAGATTTTTGTTGACGAGTAAATCTTTTCTTCATTAATGATCTTTTCATAAACTCTGCCTGCGTACATAAGCAGACGCAGAGCCATGTTCGGGTTTATGGTGGACTGGTGTTCGACAAGAACTACCAGTTTACCGCCGATTTCAAAGGATATGTCGTTAATCATATCCATGAAAAGAATGTCCTCAAGGGTATTGATGACAACAGGGACATCCTGCTTGAGAGTTATCCCCTCCAGTGCGCAGTAGAGTTCTCTCAAAACGTCAGGATTACTGAAGATGAAGGAGAAAACGCTGCTTTTAAATTTCCGGTTAACAGTTCCCATAAAGCGACCTCACAAAATGTGTTTGTACTTAACCATCACAAGACGGCTTAAAAAGTACATACTCTATATGGGTTGAACATGGCGTTTTGATTGACAGAAAATGAAAATTTTTGAAAGATTTTTTACTTTTTTTTACGGTAAGATAGCGGACAAAAACCCCTGATCCTTTTAGCTCTCTACTACGCATATATTTGTAGTAAATCTCACCTCTTTCTCGGTTCGTGCTGGTTCGTGTGGTTCGTGGTAGATCTCTTCTCTTTTAGTTCGTGGTAAAAAACTCAGAACCAATGTATTGGCTAACAAACAAAAAAGGTATAAAGTTAAACAGAGGATGAACCCATGAAACCATACGCACAATTAGACAAGACGGAATTATCCGCTCTTAAAACTCAACTGACCGCGGAGCTTGCCAAATATAAAGAAAGCGGACGCAAACTTAACATGACTCGCGGAGTGCCCTCTGATGAACAGTTGTCCCTCTGCAATGAAATTTTAACCTGTCTTTCGGCGGATGATTACAAAGCCGCGAACGGAGCCGATTGCCGTAACTACGGCGGGCTCGACGGCATTCCCGAAATGAAAAAAATATTCGCCGACCTTTTGGACCTTACGCCGGACGAAGTCATCGTGGGCGGCAATTCCTCGCTGTCTCTTATGTTTGACAATGTAGCGGTTAATATGTCCCACGGCGTAAGAGACGGACAACCATGGCAGAATCAGGGACAGGTAAAATTTTTGTGTCCCGCTCCCGGTTATGACCGCCATTTTACAATCTGCAAATATTTCCATATCGATATGATTCCAATTGCGATGGGACAAGACGGTCCCGACATGGACGCGATCGAGGCGGCGGTAAAATCCGACCCGATGATCAAGGGTATTTGGTGCGTACCTAAGTACTCAAATCCAACCGGTATTGTTTATTCCGAAGAAACCGTAAAACGCTTCGCTAAACTTAAACCCGCCGCCGATGATTTCCGTATTTACTGGGACAACGCCTACGCCTTCCACGATCTTGGCGACAAACAAAGAACAATCCCGAATATTATCCGTCTTTGCGAAGAGGCGGGAAACCCCAATATGCCGCTTGTGTTCGCGTCTTTTTCAAAAGTCAGTTTTGCCGGCGCCTCCGTAACATGTATGGCGTCTTCCAAATCCAACTGCGAATATATCCGCCAACGCCTCACCGCGCAAACCATCGGTCCCGATAAATTAATCCAACTGCGCCATGCACGCTTCTTCAAAGACGCGCGCGGCGTAATGGCGCACATGGAAAAACACGCGGCAATTCTAAGACCAAAGTTTCGTCTTGTAACCGACACCCTGCGCCGCGAATTAGGCGGACTCGGTATTGCGGAATGGACGGAGCCTGAGGGCGGCTACTTTGTAAGTTTTAATTCGCTTGACGGCTGCGCAAAAAGAATTGTCTCTCTATGCGCGGAAGCGGGCGTCGCTCTTACTCCGGCGGGCGCGACATACCCCAACGGAGAGGATCCGCAGGATAGAAATATCCGCATTGCCCCAACTTGTCCTCCGCTTGCGGAACTTGGTCAGGCGCTGGAAATATTTTGCGCCGCAGTAAAACTTGCGGCAGTGGAAAAATTATCGTAATTTTAAGAAAAACCGTCCACGTACAGTTTAATTGACATAACCATCAATACAGGATATAGTAAATATTGATACTCACGGAGGAATTATGGGTTACATAGACAATATTATCTCTATTATCGAGAAAAGAGATGCGGGACAGCCTGAATTTTTACAGGCAGCCAAAGAAGTTTTAGATTCACTTAGGATCATTGTTGACAGAGACAGCACTTATGAAAAAGCGGCTCTTTTGGAAAGATTGATAGAACCGGAACGCGCCGTTGTTTTCAGAGTTCCATGGATAGACGACTCAGGCAAGGTGCAGGTAAATCGCGGTTACCGCGTACAGTTCAGTTCCGCAATCGGTCCGTACAAGGGCGGTTTGCGTTTCCATCCTTCGGTAACTTTAAGCATTATCAAATTTTTAGGCTTTGAACAAATTTTCAAAAACTCCCTTACAGGTCTTCCGATGGGCGGCGGCAAGGGCGGCTCCGATTTTGATCCCAAGGGAAAAAGCGATAACGAAGTAATGCGTTTCTGCCAGTCCTTTATGACAGAACTGTACCGCCACATCGGACCGGACACCGACGTTCCAGCCGGAGACATCGGCGTAGGCGGCAGGGAAGTTGGTTTTATGTACGGTCAGTACAAAAAAATAACAAATGCTTTTGAAGGCGTTTTAACCGGAAAGGGTCTCGGCTGGGGCGGAAGCCTTGTAAGAACCGAAGCCACAGGATACGGGCTTGTTTACATAGTAGAAGAATACCTTAACAAAATGGGAGACAGCTTCAAAGGTAAAAAAGTCGCAATCTCCGGAAGCGGCAACGTCGCAATCTTCGCGGCGGAAAAAGCGGAGGCTCTAGGCGCGACGGTTGTCAGTATGACGGACAGCAACGGTTTTATTCACGACAAAGACGGGATTAAACTCGATACAATAAAAGACATCAAACTTGTAAACAGGGAAAGGCTTACCAAATACGCGGAAGCCCACAAGTCGGCGGTTTATTCCGAGACAGGCAAGGGCAGGGTATGGGACATCGCCTGCGATATCGCCCTTCCGTGCGCCACACAAAACGAACTTCTTATTGAAGACGCAAAAAAACTTGCCGCATCCGGTTGCAAGGTTGTCGCCGAGGGCGCGAACATGCCTACGACTCTGGATGCCACCGAATACCTGCTCAGCAAGGGCATTGCGTTCTTCCCCGGCAAAGCCTCAAACGCGGGCGGCGTCGCGACATCGGGTCTTGAAATGTCCCAGAACAGCGGTCGCATGTCATGGTCGTTTGAAGAAGTTGACGCGAAACTGAAAACCATCATGTGTAACATCTTCTGCAGTATAGACGAGGCTTCCAAAGAATACGGCAAACCCGGTAACTTTGTAATAGGCGCAAACATAGCCGGTTTCAAAAAAGTAGCCAAAGCCATGCTGGAACAGGGCGTAGTTTAGTCCCTGCTCCCTTCGACAGGCTCAGGGAGCGCATTCGTCCGGTCACTGAGCTTGTCGAAGTGACCGAAGAGCGACTATCAATTAATTGGCTTGGTAAGAGTAATAGGGGGTTCGAGTAGGTCTTGAACCCCGTTTATTCCCACCTTTACGCGGGAAAGGAGTAATACCCCGGCGGCGGTTTCGGCTTTATAAACAAGGCGGTTTTCATCCCCTTCTTCGGGGCGTAATTCCAATAGATCGGTATTGTTCACTTTATAAAAAATATAGCGTCCCTTTTTTACATTCCCCACGGAAGTAATGGTATATTCCCCTGAACTGTTAAATTGTATCCTGCCCAACGATGAATCAAAAATCGCGTCGATTGTGGGTCTTAGCTGGGTTAACGTTTCTTTAAAATTTGCGGCTCCCGCCCTGCGGTATGACCCGTCCCATGTTGTGCTTGCCGTGATTCTCAGCCTGACATCCTCAATAACGCGCAGTTTAATGCTGTCCAACGATTCAAGCTCTATATCGACAAATCGCAGTAATGTGCTTATCGATATATTTTGACTTTTTATGTACAAGCCGTAACGGGAAGGGGTGGAAGTCTGCCAAAAGAAGACTTGCTGGGCTTCGTCGCCGAAAAATATGATTTCCTTTTTTGCGGGATCAAAATAAATATACTGTTTTGCGTCGATTGTACCCTGAGGGCTTACATAGTACCACAGATCATTTATAAATTTTTCAAAAACGCCGGGAACGCCGCTTAATAGTTCCCTAAGCCGCCGCTGTTCAATTTGAGAGCCGGGTATTCTTGATACGTTAATCTGCTCATATTGTTCATTTGCGGAATTATACGCGTAGATAGTTTCAATCTGATCCAGAATATTGAGCGACGCGCTGTCCTGACCGTAAGCCGCGATATTAAAACTCTGCCCTTTTGTTAACCCTTGCTGGTATGCCAAAGAACGCACTGTTTCCTGAATTATTATGGAGCCCGCAATTTGTAATTCCGCTATTTTTTTATACGGATACACGACCGGTCTGCCGGGACTGCGTCTGAAAACAGTCATGGTATGTTCATTTTTCCCGTTCATTCCAGTTACAATTACGCAGTTGTTTCTGTCGCCGATTAAATCCTGACTGAAAATGTTAATGGTTTCGCTTTTGCTTGCCGTGGTGGGCGCGTTCCAAAGACGTCTGTAACCGCGCGTATTTTCGTCGTAACCTAAAAATGTGATAAACACGGGAGACTCCGCTTCGGATGTGGAATAAACCACAAATTGTTCTTCCGGCATATTTTCTTCGCTCTCCTTGTTCAGAATAGCGATAACCGTTTCCCCTTCTTCCAAAGGTATTTTTGTGCTGATGTTTTCTTCCCATGAAACCTGCCCGGATTGTCCCGCGGCGGAATACATATTCGCTTCTCTTGGAGTAACTATTTTTGTTTTAATGTTTTCGTCGGCTTGGGCGTAAAAAATCTTTTTCCATAGTCCGGTTGCCAGGAAGATTATTAATAGTATCAATAACACCGCAATTACGGTTGAAAAATAAATAAACGTTTTTTTCATTTAATCAATATTATTGGGAGAAAAACTCCGTTGCCGACTTTTTTATTTTCGCGTCAAGATTTAACCCCACGACAAGCGCGCGCCAATCCGGGAATTCTTCTATTCTGGAAAAACGTAAAAGATTCGCCTGCGGACTTAAAAGCAAAGAAGTAAGCGCCGCAGGAGACGCGCTTATCAGCAATGTGTAACTATAGCTTGAATTCTGGCGGGACGCGGCGTCGCGTAAAGCGCCGGAAAAATCAGGTCTGTTTCCCGCCGGAGCAAGGTCGCTGATACTTTTCTTTACCGCCTCTTTTCCCGGAGCGCCCTCTATTTTTCCGGTATAAATTACTTTAGACTGAGTTCCGGCGTTCCATACGGTAACCCTGTCTCCATCCGTTAAAATTTGGTCAAGACGTCCGGAAATCCATGCGGTAACTTCATTTTTTACCGTTGCAAGCGAAGCAGAACCGTCAATTATCAAATAAACATCTATTGGAGCGCGTTGTGCATGCACCGGAAGGTTGATAAAGACCGAAAAAACAAAAAATAACATAAAAATGAGGCTTTTTCTCAACCTATAATCTTCTTTTTTAGTGAGTGTTCTTATCATGGCAATATTTTAACTTATTTTAATGAAAAAATCTAGTTTTTTATATGAATTTTTTCAATCAAAAAGTCTTTACATACGTTGTGTAAAATGCTATTCTTAAGCAAGATTATAGTTTAAAACTATTTATTAAGGAGAGTTATATGGGAGCAATTGATCTGCCCAAATCCCCGAATGTATTCCATCCGGAGAAACCAAGCGCAGTCGGTTCACGTAATTCATTAGCGCAGGAATATCGTGATCAGCAGGCTGAAGTTAATTTGTTATTGGAGGAGGAAACTAATAAAGTTATCCACCACCTGACGGCAAGGCTGCCAAAAGACGTTCTTGAACGCCTTGATGTGATGGGCGGCTTAAAAGAGAAACTGTACAATTATTTTAACCAGAATTACCAGAACATGTTCAACCGTTATATGGTAACGAGCGAAGATGAAATGGTAAAGAAAGTCAGAAACTTTATCGACAAAGAAGAAACAAAAGTTCTGACAAGGTACACGCCTAAAGAAATTGCCGACTTGCTTGACGCGGTTGGCGGCGCTGACAAGTTCAACACCGGCGAAGTTGAAAAATCCGTAGTAAACATGTATGGTCACTTGCAGGGTCATATCCAGAGGGGCGTTAACGAACTTGAAACGCACACAAACAGCATCCTTCGTCAGAAGACCGACACCGGTGCTTTCGTTCGCGGTGAAAACGCGTATTCAATCGTAAAGTGCGCGTTCAAAGACAACCAGATTAAACCAAAGACAGTAAGCGACGTAAAGCTTTCAGTCAACATTCTTGACTCAGAGCTTATCAGCCCGATATTCCATTATCAGGTTACCGTTGAATACCTTATCAAAGACTTAATCGCAAAACACATCATTGATACTATTGACAAACTGATTGAACAAGTTAAAGACGACAGAATCGATCAGGGTCTTGAAGAACTTTCAGACAGCGAGATCATCTTTAATAAACTGAATAAAGTAGATACTTTAACAGATGACGAAATTGATGATCCCAAATCCAAACGTTATTCCGTTCTTGCGAAAAAACTTATGGATAAGCTTACCGACCTTCGCGCCGAGATTGATCCCGAATCATTTGACGCTCTCAATATCCGCGAGAACATCAAAAAGATCATTGATATGGAAAATATCCGTAACCGCGGCTTTAACACCGCGATTAACTCAATCACGGCAATTCTTGACACATCAAAAATGGGATACCAGTACATTGAAAACTTAAAGAACGGACGTGAAGTTATCATTCGTGAATATGAAGACTCAGATATTGCCAACCTGCCGGATGAACGCTATAGCATTAAACTTCGCTATTTTGACAATGCTCAGCTTGTCGAAGACCGCAAAGCCTACGATGTAATGCTTAAGAGCTTTGAAACCGAAATTCAGCACCTTTGGGATGTTCTTGAAGTTATCTATCAGGATAAAAAGAGCTTCTTTAGAGTCAACGATTATGATGATTTGTCAAAAAAGAACAAGAACAGAATTCGCAAGACAATTAAAGAAAAAACCGGCGAGCCTTTGTACGAAGATATTGCAAAGGTGTGGGACGAAATTTCCTTTGTAAAAGCGGCTGAAACAGAAGTTGAAAAATCCAACCGCACATACATTTGGGAAAAAGACAGAATCCGCAACCGCATTATTCTTATGCGCAACAAAATGAAAAAAATGTACGACTATCTGTACCCGATTGAAAGACGCGTAATGACAGAAAGGCTTGATTGGCTTGAAAAAGAGTATTACAGGTTTGACTACATGATCAACCCGTACCACCTCCAGCCGGGACTCCTCTTGGACGTAGATATTACATCCATTAAGAGGAAGAAAGTCACTCTGGACGCAATGGCGAACGTACTCAACGAATTCCTCCACGGCGTATCCAAGGGCTTCTCTGATGCCGCGTTTGCGTCATTCAGCCGCAGAAGGTCAACCGTTCGCGAAGATATTAATCAGTCATTTGCCACTATTACCGAAGATGAAGGGGAAGAACCCGCCGTTGCGGCAGCCGCTCCTAAACAAAGACAGGCTGTAATTGCGGCTCCTAAATCCTCTGCTAAGAAACCCGCGCCCAAGAAGAAAGGCGTTGTTGATTCAAGATCAAAAGGTAAAAAGTCTTCACGCGGTGGAATTGCAGAACTTTAATTAAGGAAGCTGTAAAAGAGCGTATTTTCACAAACGCCTCCGAAGACACATTCGGAGGCGTTTTTTTTAAATGATTAATAAATGATTTAAGGAGGATATATGGCGGAAAACGCTAATTTAGAAATTCTTTCTACCCGCGCGGGTTTTAACAGCGCGGTTAGACATATAAAGAAAACAATGGATATTGCGTCAAAAACAAATGCAAATCTTGGCGATATTATTTTTGAATTGGATGATGAAGATCTGACAAGCGGTAAAACAGGTTTGCTTTTAAGAATGTTATTGGTTGATAAACTTGGTTACAAGTCCGCGTCAACTAATCTTTCTTCAACGGTTAATGACATTTCCGTTTTAGCAAAAGAATTCGGAAAATGGAACGGCGTTGATCTTGTAGCGGCTTATTACCACCCGGAAATGGGGCTTTTAATAGCAAATCCAAAAGTATCGGAAGAACTTGCCGGTTTTGGTCAGCTTCGTCAGCGCGAATTATTGGTAGTGTATGCGGGTCTTCAGGGCAAGGAAACGGACGAGAATTGCCAGAAAGCCGCGGACTTGGCTTTAAGGCTTTTTGAAGGTTCCAAAGTTACAGCCCCCTCGTCCCTTACAAAAGGAAAATTCACAGTTAAAAAAGTTTCTAAACCCAAAAAAGTCAGTGAAACACAAATAGTAAAAAAAGTAAAAGCTAAAATAGCTTCCAAGGGAAAAGCCCCGGCTAAACAAACCGCGGCGACAGCCGCTCCTCCTGTAAAAAAGGCGGCGACGGTAGTACAGGTAAAATCATCGGGAGGACCCGCAAAGATGACTCCCCGATATGCGGTTATAGTGCAAAATGAGCTTTTCCATAACGGAAACGTAGAAGCATGGAAGAGAATCATTGCAAGTTACAAAGCAAAACATCCCAATCTGGAAGTCTTTATTTACTATGAACAGGAAAGAATACTTGACATTAACTCGTTGTTTAAATGGGGCAAGGTAAAACATGGCAGCGCTATTGAATTTGCCGTAGCCGGAAACGATATTCAGGATGTGGCGAAATTACAGCGGTATCTGGCTCAGGGAGCCAGTCATCAATTTGAAGCGTTTTTGCGCGGACCTGTTAATACCGTGCTTAAATTATTCTAAATAAAGGAAAAGTATATGGATTCAAGAATACATTTTTTTAGCCAAAAAGACGTTATACCAAATAAAGTCGCGCCGGAACTTTTAGGAATTCGCGGCAGACAGGCAAATGAATTTGCCGAGCTTGGTTTTCCCATTCTGCCGGGAATTATTTTAGATACCGATATTGCGTCGGACATAGATATTAAGAGTATTAAAAAAGATATTTCGGATCTTCTGGCAAAATGCGCAAAAATGGTTGGCAAAGGTTACGGCGATGTTAATAATCCCATGTTGTTAAAACTGATTATTTCTTCAAACATGGCGATTACAACTTACCCCGTATTGCACAACTTCGGACTTGTAAAACCTGTTCTTAACGGTTTTGCAAAATGGGTTGGCAAAGATTTTGCCGCAAATGAAGTTTTATTTATGATCAACGGCATGATGAACATAGAAGAAAGGATTAATGATCTGGAAGGTAAAACCAAAGAAAAAGATGAAATTGCCGAAAAAAACAAACTTATAAAAAGATTGCTGGGGATTCAAGGACCTTCCAATGAATTGCATAAGAAAGAAGAACCTATGCCAAAGAAGAAAACCGCTGAAGAATATATGGACGATTACGCCAAATATTTCCCCAAAGGTTTCTTTGACGACGCTGAAACACAGTTAATGATAACCATTAGCGAAATTTCCAAATTACTTAAAATGGACGAACAGAACAATGAAGATACAGCCATTGTTATTCAGCCGATGGTATACGGAAACTACGGTAAAGAATCATGTTCGGGTTATTTCTTTACGCGCAATGTTGTTACGGGCGAAAAGAAACTCCAGGGAAGTTACTTTACCGGTAAATTTAACGAAATAGGCGAGACAGGACACGAGATCAATAAAATTGACCCGCCTCATCTTAAACAACTTGAAAAGATAGCGGGAGTTCTTGAAGATAAATTCAAGGAAATACGCCAAGTCCGTTTTACTGTGGAAAATGAAAAACTCTGGCTGATAGAGCAGAGACTCGTAGACCAAAAATCCACGCAGGCGGATCTTAAACTTCTGCTTGATCTTCAAAAGCGAAAAATAGTCGACGCGGCTTATGTGGTAAAAGCGATTGATCCATTAAGGCTTAATGAAATTCTCCATCCTGTAATTAATCCTGCCAGCGTAAAAGGGTTTAAATCATGGAAGGGCGGTATCGCGGGCGCTCCGGGCGCGGCGATAGGACGCGTATATTTCAGTACGGACGCTCTGTTGGAAGCGAAAAAAGTTGCGACACAGCAGGGAAAGAAAGACAGTTTTATTCTCTGCCTTGAATCTTCTTTTGCGGAAGACGTAAAAGCGATTGAAGTAAGCGCCGGCGTATTAACCGCCGAGGGCGGGTATTCCGCTCACGCGTCCGTAGTAGCGCGCCAGTACGGGAAAGTTTCGCTTGTATCTCCTGAGCTTAAAATTAAAGGAACAAAAGCGACTCTAGGCGATTTTAGTTTCTCCGAGGGAAATTATTTAACCATCGACGTTCCTTTCTACGGCGAATCAAAAGTGTATCTTGGAACGGCGGAACTTATAGAGCCTGATCCGCAAGGCTCAGGGCTTCTGGACTTTATCGATCTTTCCAAAGGCTTCCTTAAAAAATTCAATGTCAGGTGTAACGCGGATACTCCAAGAGACGCAAAACTTGCTTTAGAGTTTGGCGCGGACGGCGTAGGTTTGTGCCGCACGGAACACATGTTCTTTAAAGCGGATCGTATAAATGTTTTCCGTGATATGCTGATGTCCGACGACAAAAGAGAACGCCAGAAGGTTTTGAATAAACTGCAAATAATGCAAAGGGAAGATTTCTACGGCATTATGAAAGTGATGGCGGGTAAGGAAGTAACAATCCGTCTTTTGGATTCGCCGCTTCATGAATTTATGCCTCATAACCCTGATGAAATTCAGGGGTATATCGATCATGTTACAAAAACTACAGGCACTAAACCGTCAAAGGCTGATGTTGCCGCGCGCATCGACTCACTGCACGAATTTAATCCCATGCTTGGGCATCGCGGATGCCGTATCGCCGTCTCTTACCCGGAGATTTACGCGATGCAGGTAAAAGCTATTTTTGAAGCCGCGTATAAACTGCGCTCCGAAAAAATAGACGCGCGTCCTGAAATTATGGTCCCGATTATAATGAACGCCGCGGAATTAAAACTTATCGCTTACGGGAAAAAGATCGAAGGTTCCAACTATTTAGGTATTGTTGACATCGAAGAAACCCACAGAAAACTTTTAAAAGCCAAAGAAGTGGAATATAAAATCGGCACTATGATTGAACTCCCCGCCGCGGCTCTTGGCGCCGGAGAAATCGCGAGGTACGGACGTTTCTTCAGTTTTGGAACAAACGACCTGACTCAGACTACTTTGGGGATTTCAAGAGATGACTTTACCGCGTTTATGCCCGACTACACTCTGTTTGACCTTATCAACGGCAACCCGTTCAGCACATTGGATCCAAGAGTAAAAGAGCTTATCGCTCTTGCGACAGATCGCGGACGGCTGACCCGTCCCGATCTTGTCTGCGGTTTGTGCGGCGAACACGGAGCTAATCCCGCAAACGTTCGCTTCTGCATGGACGCGGGACTTAACTATGTTTCCTGTTCTCCGTACTCAGTTCCAATTGCGCTGTTAGCGGTAGCGCAGGCGGAAATCAGTAAGTCCGAGGGGACTAAAGAGCAGAGTTAAGAAAGCAGATAATTTTAAAGAGATAGGGGCTGTCCAAGAAGTAACACTTGGGCAGCCTTTTTTTCATACCCAGATGTGTATTAGGTTAAAAATTCCGAACATTCGGAATGTGAAATGTTTTAGATGTTTTTTTTCTTTTTATGCCGTATTAT
>Ga0268262_10002314_pt1 | contig 22279 bp, 20 predicted proteins | sample TergutNc150P3_FD_190354 | JGI IMG/M metagenome (GOLD analysis project Ga0268262, IMG submission 190354) | Nasutitermes corniger P3 segment gut microbial community from laboratory colony in Florida, USA - Nc150 P3 (SPAdes) (version 2) | ecosystem: Host-associated > Arthropoda: Insects >... | reverse complement strand
TATGTTGACCTTCACCCGGCTGTCGTCGAAACAGCCGCCGTGGACGTCGATCAAATACTTTTTCGAAAAGTTGATCACCCCGCCGTCGAGTTCGGCCAACTCCACGCGCTCTACCGTAGGGTACTTGAGCACCTCGCGGAGTATCCCGCCGTCGCCGCCGCCCACGACCAGTATGCTCTGCGGATTCGGATGGCAGGCGAGCGCGGGGTGCACCATCGGTTCGTGGTACATGAACTCGTTCTTCTCGGCGACTTGGGTGATATCGTCCAACAGCAGCACCCTGCCGAACTCGTCGGTGTCCACAAGCTCTATCCGCTGGTACTTGGTCTTCGCCCTGCGCAACGTCTTTTTTATGGTATAGTAGAAACCGAACGCCGGGTTCAGCGCCTCATGGTACAGCCGCCGCTTCTTCATGATCCTCGCCATATCACGCTTCCCTGTCGTAGATGTTTCTGCACTCGAACATCTCCTGCATCTCCTTCTTGAGGAGCGTGCGGATCTTCGTTTTCTCCGTCTTGGACATCTTCTCGGTGTCGGGGCCGAAAAGGTAGCTCTCCAGCTTCATACTCTTGATCTGCATCTTGGTGTGGAATATGTTGTCCGACACGATGTTTATGTCGTAAGCGGTGTACCTATCAAGAATATCGTCGGATATATAGTCTTGTATAGACGTAATATCGTGGTCAATGTAGACCTTCCTCCCCTTAACGTCACGGGTAAAACCGCGGACCCTGTAGTCCAACAGAACTATATCGGAGTCGAAACTGTCTATCAGAAAGTCGAGCGCCTTTAGCGGCGAGATTGTGCCGCAGGTCGACACGTCTATGTCCACCCTGAAGGTGGCTATACCGTTTGCGGTGTTGTTCTCGGGATAGGTATGCGCGGTGATGTGGCTCTTGTCCAAATGCGCAACCATGCCCTCCGACGCAAGTTGGTTAGGCCCCTCGTTTATCAGGATGGTGACGCTCGCCCCGCGCGGGTCGTAGTCCTGCGTGGATATGTTCACGATCCTGGCCTCTATGATGCTCGTCACCTCTTCGAGTATGCCGCGCAGCTTTTCCGAGTTGTACACCTCGTCCACGTACTCCAAGTAGTCCATCTGCGACGACTTGGACGGGGCGTAGCAAATATCGTAGATATTAAAACTGAGCGACTTCGTCAGGTTGTTGAAGCCGTGCAACTTCAGCTTGCGTCCGCGACAGTGATTTAACACCTTACCCCCTGAAAATCTATACTTCGTTGATATATAGCGGCTTGTACCCGCTGTACTTGCCGCCTATGAAATTCAAAACGACGATCTCCGTGCGCTTACCGCGCTCAATATTCACTATGAGGCGGTCGGCGAAGAGGCGGCACATGTGCAGGCCGCGGCCGGAATCGTCCATATCGCCCTCGCCCTTTATCTGGCGCTCCATTTTACTGAGGACGGTCTCACGGGTAAGCGCGCCGCACTTGTCCAAGACCGAGACGCCGTACTTCTCCGAATCGTACCCGAACTCCACGTACACGTACTCCGACGGCTCAAGCGCCACCTCCGAAAACAGGGCGTACTTCTCGGATCCGTCCTCGCGGATGGGCGCGTGGTAGATGGCGTTTGTCAGTATCTCGTCCAAAACGAGCCTGGTGTCTCCCGCGTTAGAAAACTTCCCCTCAACCTCCGCCACTATCTTATCCCTAACCTCGTGCGCCTCCATCGACGACTTGACGCAGTACATGCCGGCCACGACGCCGTCTTCCGGGCGCAGGTAGCGGACAAGCCCGAAGATTTCGCCGGTCAGAAGCCCCGTTATTATCCTCTCCACCTCCGCGAAGTTGAAAGGAATCGCCTTGGGGATAATACTGCAAACCGCGCTCCCCCGCGCGAAATCGACGTATTCGTCGATGTCGGACGAGGTTAGCAACGCGGTCTTAAGCGACGGGTAGTTCCTATAAACCTCCCTCAAAAAGCTGGGGCCGTTCATGTCCGGCATATTGATGTCGGAGACCACCAGGTCGTAGGCCCCCTTCTCCAGGAGGTCAAGCGCCTCCGCCGCGCCGCCGGCCGTGACCGTATCGAATTTATCGCTGAAATAGGCCGACAACATCGAACGGATGTACTCCTCGTCGTCGACAAACATTACCCGGTATGACACTATTGACGCTCCAAATCTTTGGTTTTGAGTTACTGAATACTGTATCGTGCGGTATCTTGTAATATCGTGCAACGTCGCAATGCCTATAATATAATGTATGGAACGGGCGAAAGTCAAAAAACAAATAATCTTGACCGGCCGCATACCTATAATGTATTTTATAGCTCTTACCGTTAGATACCGGTATACGCAGTAGTCACAACCATAAATTGCGCCGCGGGGTCTAAAACCAGCCTGCGGCGTGTGAAAGGACTTTGTTTTGGAACAGAATCGCGAAAACGCGCTCTACACCTGGCTCTCCGCCGCGGCCGTCTTCTTTATCTCGCTCGGCGTCTACGCCGTCACCGTCGCCCCCACAGTCGCCTTCTGGGACTGCGGGGAATATACCGCCGCCGGGCAGACGCTCGGCATACCGCACCCGCCGGGGAACCCGCTCTTCGTCCTCCTTATGCGCCTGTCGAGCATGTTCCTGTCTTTCTTCCGCGACGTAGGCTACCGGATGAACTTCGCTGTGGCCATCGCCAGCTCGCTCACCGCCACGGTGATCTTCCTCGCCATAGTAGAGGCCGGCAAGATCTTTATCGGCGAGCCAGACACCGCTTGGAAGCGGATCTGCCTCTGCGCGGGCGGGATCGCGGGCGGGCTGTTCGCCGCCTTCGGGTACACATTCTGGTTCAGCGCCGTGGAGACTTCGGTCTACAACATCTCCATGCTCTTCATAGCCGTCTGCACGCTGCTCATGTTCGTTTGGGCCCGCAGCAAAAGCGCCGACCGCGACAAACTCCTCGTCCTCGTGGCGTTTTTAGGCTTCCTCGGCATCGGGTTGCACATGTTCACCATGATCATCTTCCCGCCGGCGTTCCTCTTCATGATCCTCTGGGACGAGAAGAAACGCACCGACTGGCGGCTGTGGATCACCGGCATCCTCATGGCCGCGGTCATATACAGCCTCTCGGCGTTTATGAAACTAGGGGCGATCGTGCTGGTCGTCACCTTCATTATGTCGCTTACATCAAAAGAGCATAAGTACGAGTGGCGCTTCTGCTTCTTCCTCGCCTTCTTCGCCATAGTCGGCTACTCGGTGCACATCATGATCCCCATAAGGGCGGGGCTTGAACCCATGATAAACGAGAACCACCCGTCGACCTGGACCGCCTTCGTGGACTTCCTAGAGAGGCGCCAATACGGCTCCGAGAGCATGATCTCGCGTATGTTCTGGCGGCGCGGTCTGTGGTCCAACCAGCTCGGCATAGAGGAACATATAGGCTTCGGCGGCTTCCACCTGACGCAGTTCTTCCGCTTAGACCATGAGGATACGGCGCAGTCATTCTTCAAAGCCGGTTTCATACCTGGCTTCGCCAAACTCATCGTATACCTCATCCCAACGGCGTTCATGCTCTACGGGTGGTCGTACCTGTATAAGAAAAACCGCCACGCCGCCACATTCCTTATCGCGCTCACGTTGCTCACCACCATCGGGATGGTGCTCTACATGAACTTCGCCGACGGACTGCGCCCCGAACGCTACGACTACGAACAGTGGGTACGCGCTGGTCAGCCCGGCCCCATGCCCACCGTACACCGCGAGGTCAGGGTGCGCGACTACTTTTTCACCGCCGGGTTCATGTACTTCGGTATGTGGATCGGTCTCGCCGGAGTATGCCTGCTACACGCGCTCTTCACCTCCAAAGACGAGTTTATGAAGAAATACGTCGCCCCGGCCTGCGCCGCCGTACTCACGCTCTCCCCCGTCCTCCCCGCCGCGGCCAACTATAACCTGAGCACCCGCGCCGGCGACTGGGTCCCGTACGACTACGCCTACAACCTTCTGAACAGCTGCGAGGAGAACGGCATCCTCTTCACAAACGGCGATAACGACACATTCCCCCTATGGGCGCTGCAAGAAGCCTACGGGGTACGCAAAGACGTACGCATTGTAAACCTCAGCCTAGTCAATACCGATTGGTACATCAAGCAATTGAAAAAACTTGAGCCGATCGTGCCCATAAGCTACACAAACGAGGAGATAAATAAGCTGCAGCCGCGGCTAAACCCCTTTGACAAACCGACCCCGCACACGCTCAAAAAAGCCGGAATATCCCTCACGCTGCCGGGTATAGAGACACAACGCGTCCTGCGCGTTCAAGATATGATGGTGCTGAACATAGTGGACGCCACGAAATGGACCAAGCCCATCTACTTCGCGATGACCGTCTCCGACGACAACCTGATGGGCCTTGACCCCTACCTGCAAGCGCAGGGACTTGTCTACAAGATCATGCGGGAACCAGTGACCTTTGAAAACCGCTACAACTTAGACCGTACCATAGCCACCATAGACTCAGGCTACTCGCTGCGCGGTATCGGCAAGGCCAAGGCGAACGACACCTCCCGCCGCCTGCTGACGAACTACCTGCAGGTCGCCTTCGACCTCCGCACCCCGATGGACAAGCTGAAACGGGATGTCGACGCCCTCAAAGCGGAAGCCGCCGCGCCAACCGCTTCGGACGCCAACGGCAAAGATACCGCCGCAAACCAACAGCCGGAGCAGACCCGCGCCGCGGCAAACGAGAAGGCCGCGCAAGCGGAGAAAGACTATAAGGAGAAACTCGCCTCCGCGGTCGCTTTCCTAGACAAATGCGTGGAGATGATGCCCTGGGATTGGCGCGCCCGCGGCATACACCACGAATTCCTGATGGACCACAATATGTTCAACGAGGCGGCCGCCGCAATCGAACGCTCGATAGCCGAAGACCCGGAAAACCGGGCCAGATACGAACCGCTGCTCGAAAGGGCCAACGCCGCAAAAGGGAGAAGCTGACATGGAAAAAACATACCTCACCCGCGAAGGGTACGAAAAGATGGCCGCCGACCTGAAGCTGATGCAAACCGTGAAGAGGCGCGAAATCTTAGAACAGCTGGAAATGGCCCGCGCCCACGGCGACCTGCGCGAAAACGCCGAGTACGAAGCGGCCAAACACGCCCTGCAGATGCTCGACATCCGCATAAACGAGATGCACGAGAAAATCGCCTCGGCGGAAATATTCAGCACCGACAATATCTCCACCGACAAGGTGGTCATAGGAACAAAGGTCACGCTGTGGGACTTCTCCTACGAAGAGGAGATCGAGTACCTGATAACAGGGACGGACGAGGCAGATCCGGCGGCGGGGAAGATATCAATTAACTCGCCGGTGGCTACGGCGCTGCTAGGACACGCCGTCGGGGATCAGATCGAAGTCAAAGCGCCCAGAGGGGTTATGAAGTACGAGATTAGGAAGATTGATCGGTGATTGTTTGCGCGGCAATATAGGGGCGGACTATATGACGCCGCCCCGGTCATTGCATTGACACTACTTCACAATAAACGTATATGTGCCGCTGGTGCCGCTTTGGGGTGTAACTTTAATAAAGTAGTTGTCTCCCACAACAGAATCAAAACGATATAGGGCATTAGACCCATCTCCGCTATTATCGTCATACAACGACTGATAACCTCCATCATTTATATAAAAATCTATGTATGTATCCACCACATTACCCCTAGTTTCAAAAATAACAGGTAGACCTGTACCTTGATAAATAAACCAGTTTTCACCTTTATAGTTGATTGTATGAGAAGCCGAATATCCACTCTCAACTTCCTTGGCATAATATCTTGAGCTGCCATCGCCTGTACCGTGAAACACCTTAAAATCATACGTACCGCTGTTACCGGTAATACTGATATAGTAAATTTGTCCGGAGGTTGTTATAAAATTGACTCCGCTTCTCCCAGTATAAAGAGCGCGGTCATCGTCACCTTTATAAATGCTTATATTAGTGTTCACAACATTACCTCCGGTTTCAAAGAATGTCCTCTTACCATCACCCACAAACTTGAACCAATGTGTACCACCTGCGTACATGGTGTGTGATGATGAATTTCCCACAACAACAGTTATGGGATTTGTTCTGATGTTGAATGTCGGTTTTGTTACAACGAAAGTGTATAAGCCGTTTGTACCGCTTTGGGGTGTAATTTTGATATAGTACGTTTCTCCCAAATCGGTATTAAAACTAACTAGGGCATTAGACCCTTCCCCGCTATTATCGTCATACGTCCGCCGATAACCTCCATCATTTACATAAAAATCTATGTATGTATCCACCACATTACCCCTAGTTTCAAACATCACCGGCTCCCCAATCCCCACAAACTTAAACCAGTGCTCACCGTTATAAGCAATGTTGTACGATGACGAAAATCCCACACTAACCAATATAGCGCTCTCTTTGGTAGTTGCCCCGTTCCCCGTCCCCGTATTACAAGCCGCCCCAGTCAACTGCGCAATAGCCTGCGTCTCTTTATGGCTCGCGTCCTGCGTACACGTCCTAGTTTCCACCCCCGGAGCATTGCAAGTCGCCGGAGTCGTAACCACCCAAGCGCTCCATGTGTGGACATGGTCGCCGCCGCCTGAATTGCAAGCCGTCCCCGTCAGTTGCGCTATCACCCGAACCTCTTTGTGGCTGGCGTCTTGGGTGCAAGTCCTGGTTTCCACGCCCTGCGTGTTGCAGGTCGCCGGGGTTATTACCGTCCAAGCGCCCCATGTGTGGACATGGTCGCCGCCACCCGTATTACAAGCCGCCCCAGTCAACTGCGCTATAGGCCGCGTCTCCTTATGGCTAGCGTCCTGCGTACACGTCCGGGTTTCCACGCCCGGAGCGTTGCAAGTCGCCTGTATCGTTACCACCCAAGCACCCCATGTGTGGACATGGTCGCCGCCGCCTATATTACAAACCGCTCCCGTCAACTGCGCTATAGGCCGCGTCTCCTTATGGCTAGCGTCCTGCGTACACGTCCGAGTTTCCACGCCCGGAGCGTTGCAAGTCGCCTGTGTCGTTACCGCCCAAGCGCCCCATGTGTGGACATGGTCTCCGCCCACGCAGCGCACAGAAAACCCGCCGCTCCTCTTGTAGATATGATCCCCGTCCCCGCCCGCGCTCATGATGTCGCTACCGTACTCCATGCTCATGAAGTAGGCATATTCACTGTTGTACTCCGCGGCCGTCCACCAGTAGCCGTGGTAGCCGTCAGTGATAAAATTGCCGTCGGAGTTCCGGTAGCCGCCGGGCAAGGCCGAAAATCCGAAATCGTCCGTCCCGTTGTCGCGTTGAGCGCCGTTATAATTCCAACCGCTTGTCGATTTCAGCTTCTTACCCGCCGTAGAATAACCGCCCGCCGCCGTCACCAAATCATCCCACTCCTCGCGAGACGGCAAACGCCAGCCTATCGGGCAAGCGGTCTTCGCCGCGGACCATGTATACAGCCTTCCGTATTTCGCGCAATTGGCCTGTATATCCTCTGCCGGCAGTGTCTTAAAACTAGCCGTGACATAGTCATATACTTCGCCGCCATGACCGTAACACCAAGATTCCGATGTCTCTATGTTCAGATTCTTCGTCATCCATTTCTTGCCGCCTATTGTAACAAACTCATACGAACCCCCGCCTCCGGTATTACACACCGACCCTGTCAATTGCGCTATCGCCCTAGTCTCTTTGTGGCTCGCGTCCTGCGTACACGTCCTTGTTTCCTCCCCCGGAGCGTTGCAAGTCGCCGGGGTCGTTACCGCCCAATCGCCCCATGTGTGGACATGTTCGCCGCCGCCGCCGGTATTACACGCCGCCCCGGTCAACTGCGCTATCACCCTGCTCTCTCTATGGTTCGCGTCTTTCGTGTCGGTTCTAGTTTCCACGCCCGGCGCGTCACAGGTCGCCGGAGCCGTCACCGTCCAGTCAGTCCATGTCGTTTGGGTATTGGGATCAGCCGGGTCGCCCGGCGTTACTATGCACCCCGACAATCCGGCCACAGCCGCAACCGCCGCCAACAACAGCGTCCGCCATTTCTGTGTAATGAAACTCATAAATCTCCCCTTAAATTTATTGTTAAAAATGTATATAGATAACCTAGGTTTTTTTATACAACTGCCCCGATCAGGTATAATCCCATCCATAACCCTCTAATATGGCTTCTACAGGCGGTTTTACGGCGGTATAGACCTGAATTACCTGTCTAAACGGCCGATTTAAAGCGTTGGCAAACGCCGAAACCGCGTTTACAAGCGTTTTTAAGGTGTCTGCAAATGCCGATACCCCGTTTTCAGGTGATTTTAAGGCTTCGGCAAACGCCGAAACCGCGTTTACGAGCGTTTTTAAGGCTTCGGCAAATACCGAAACCGTGTTTACAAGCGTTTTTAAGGCTTCGGCAAATGCCGAAACCATGTTTACAAGTGATTTTAATGCTTCGGCAAACGCCGAAACCGTGTTTACGAGTGTTTTTATGACTTCGGCAAACGCCGCCGCCAGAAAACGCCGTGGTTTAACATTACACACTATTTAAGAGAGGGGGACTTCGCTATGAGCGATACAATCATCGCCAAAACACGCGCGGATAAACTGCGCAACGAGGAAATCTTCACGTTTTACATGGAAGTCGCCGCCCTTATATCGGCCTCGGAAGCCGAAACGCTCCATTCCGGCGACCTTACGCCTAAGTTCGCGGCGCGTCTCGCCGCGCTCCAGAAAATCTCCAAAAGCCCGCGCACCGAAGAAATCCACAACGCCGACAAAGAACGCGACAACGCCTACCGCGCTCTTACGGGCTTCAACAAAGTCATGTCGCTGAGCGACAATCCTGAAATCCGCGAGGCGGCGAGACGCGTCCAGATCGTCATAGACACCTACGGAAGCGTGCGCGGGTTGAACTACGAAGAGGAAACGGGCGTTATCCACAACCTCGTCCAAGACCTCAAGTCCGATAATTACTCCGCCGCCGTCACCCTTATCGCGCTTACGCCGTATGTCAGCAAACTGGAAGATCGCAACAACAACTTCAAAACCCTGCTCAACACCCGCGACGAGGAAACCGCCGCCGGACCGCATATCGCCGTAAAGGACGCGCGGCTGAAAACGGACAATATCTACGCGAGAATCAGAGACCGCGTGAACTCCTACGTGGACGACGAAACCGCTAACCCGAAACTGGAGACGTTCATCACGCAACTGAACATCATAGTAAAAAGGTTCAACACGCTCGCGGCGAGACACCACAGGAAAGGCGGGAAGGGCGGGGACGGCGAGACAACGGGCGGAGAAGAGGGGAACGGGGAAGAAAATGTCTGAATTAGGATTTGTATGATTATAAGGATTTTAGGATTAAAAAGATAACCATTTAACTTTTATCAAGAAGGGGTTGCATTATGAGATTCTTTGATCGGCAGGGGCGGGTGCTGTTGTTGACGGCGGTGTTGGCGGTCGTGGGGATGTTGGGATGTTCGCCGAAAGACGATGATGAGGGCGGCTCGTCGGGCGGGGACGGGATTGTGGGGGATTGGATGGCGTACTCTCAGAGCGAAGGCGGCGAGACTCACTATAGAGAGGACAATTATAGCAAGGGTATTGTGTCTTTCAGAGCGTCAGGTGAAGTTGAACTTATTGCGTTTAGAAAGATAGGGAATGTTTGGGTTGAAGAGAGAGATGTGGGAGATGCGAGAACGTACCGCGTAAGCGGATCGATGATCTACTTTAAATATCTGGGTGAGAAAGAAGATGAAGGTACGCAATACCGTGTTTCCGGGAACTATTTCACGGTAAAATCGTGCTATGAGGACGAAAAAGATGATGGATCAGTCTATACCCGTTGTTACGAGGCAACGTATAAACGTGTCAACATCGCCGAAGTCAGAAGAAGCCTCGGCACGGTTTACACTAACGATCCCAAACTCTCCACGTCTGCCGAATACCGCGACTTGATTTGGTATTCGCAAGACAATGAGAACGAGAGTATTGACTTCCGTAGCACTTTGGTTGATGGGAACGGGCTTCATCGTTATGCTGATTATGATGGTGGAAGTTTGGGCTACTACACGAACGGCAATAAGTTAGTTTTGGTAAATGAACCCTGTTCATGGGAAGATAACGATGAATATCACTGCACGGTATTGGGAACGTTCGAATTGACCTATAAAATCACAGGCAGCGGACGCAATATGCAGTTGTCGATAAACGGTGATATATAGCTACCCGCAGAGGGCAGCAGGGATTATGATTACAGCCCGTCGCCGTCAAGACAAAGCAAGCGTCAAACCGTCTACAACAGCGGCAAATCCATCTTCTCCCCGCCGTCAGCGCGAGTGTTCGGCGATAGTCGGCAGTAATCCGTCAATCCAATAGCGGTCGGCGAGGCGGTGGTACTCAGGGGCGGTCCCAATCCGCCCTTAACTTTATTTGACTTTGCTTGTCCCCAAATATTATCTTACTATTATTGGGCGGTATCGGTCGACCGCTCCTAAAAATCCTAAAAAACACTATACGGCGTAAACCCGGAGAAGATTATGTTGGTAGAAACAAAGCAGATGGTACCTATTACCCGGCTCCAGAAGGAACTGACTCGAACGATCCGCAATCTGTCGGATTCCGGAAAAGCCGTGTATATCTTAAAAGACAATAATATGGAGGCCGTGTTGCTGTCGTATCAGGAGTATGAGTATTTGAAAGAGCTTGAGGAAGTATTTGAGCGGCATGAAATAAAAAATATGGTAGAGACTCGCATGGAAAAGTATAATCCTAAAGATACTGTTTCATGGGAAGACGTTAAAAAAGAGATATAAATTATGGATATACGATTCATCCCTGAGGCCGTAAAAGACTATAAATCTCTTGATGGGAGTATAAAGTTATTGGTTAATAAAAAAATAGAAAAATTAAAAGAAGATGCGTATATAGGTGAAGAATTAGGAAATAAAAACAATATAGATTTAACCGGATATTACAAAATCTATGTGGCAAAAAAGAAATATAGGATTGTTTATAGGATAGTAAAGAATGAAATTGAAATAATAGAGATATGGGGAATAGGCAAGAGGGATAAGATGGAAGTATACAAAGAGGTTGGAAAAAGGATAAAAAGCAGAGAATAACGAGGTACCCCAAGGGGCGGCTCCGAGCCGCCCTTGCTCACCCCGCCCGAATCGGACGAACGTTCACCCCGTTCCCCGCCAGATACTCTTTAAGTTCTCTGACCGGGTAATTCCTCTCCATCCGGGGCGAATAAAGCATTGAGCTTATGATGGCCGCCTGCGTCTCAGTCTCTGTGAAGACTTCCTTCAAATGCTCCGGCTTTCCCGCCCCGCCCGAGGCGATCATGGGGAGCGATACTGTAGATTGCGCCAGTTTCATAAGTTCAATGTCGTAACCTCCCAGCGTTCCGTCGTTGTCTATGCTGTTCAGGCATACCTCCCCCGCGCCCAAATCCTGCCCGCGCCTTATCCATTCCATAGCATCCATCCCCGTAGCCGTCCGCGCCCCGTCTATGTACACCTCGTAGCCGCTCGGCATCCCCTCCGTCCTCTTTACCTGTGTGGAGAGCACCACGCACTGCGACCCGAAAGCCTTGGCGCCCTCCGCAATGATCTGCGGATTCCGCACGGCCATTGAGTCCACGCTGACCTTCTCCGCCCCCGCCTTAAGCGCCTCGTACATATCATCCAAACTTTTAAGTCCCCCGCCCACGGTAAACGGTATAAAGACGCGCCCGGCGACCTCCTTCACCGTCTTTATATCAATACTGCGCCTCTCGGCGCTGGCCGTGATGTCGTAGAATATAAGCTCGTCGATCTGCTCCTCATACATGGTACCCGCCAACTCCCCTGCCGGAGCGACGCGTATATTATCCTGAAAGCGCACCGCCTTAGTCACCATGCCGTCGACAATATCGAAACAAGCTATCAACCGTTTTGTCAGCATAATATTAATCAATCCTTATCTTTAAAATCTTTTAAAATCAAAGTCTTTAATTCTTTTTTAGACGGAAGGCTACGCCTTCCATAGATAGTTCGGGGGCTAAACCCCCGAACTTCAGTCAAAGTCAAAAGAAAAAAGCCTTCTTTGGTGATTTTGACTTTGATTTTGATTGAACTTGTTTATCTCGGCGAAGCCAATATGCGGGGTTTAGCCCCGCATTTATCTATGAAGCCGAAGGCTTCGTCTAAAAAAGAATTTGATTTTAAAGAATTTGACTTTAAGGCTTCGTCTGACTTTATGTATTAATCCGTTCCTCTTCATTTTAGACTTAGAAACCCGTTCAGCAACGCCAACCCCGCCTCCCCGCTCTTTTCCGCGTGAAATTGCGTAGCGTATATATTGTCTTTTCGAACCGCCGCCGTAAAAGCCCCGTTGTAGTCCGCCGATCCCCACAAGACGGATTCGTCTTTAGGCTTCGCGTGGTACGAGTTTACAAAGTAAAAGTAATCTTCCTGCGTATTGACAGGCGCCTGCCGTACGAATTTCACCTGATTCCACCCCATCTGCGGAACCCTGACCTTCGAGCCGTCGAACCGAACGACGACGCCGCCGAGCCACCCGAGGCAGTCCACGTCGTCCTCGTCGCTGTGCTCAAAGAGCACCTGCAACCCTACGCATATCCCTAGGAAGAGCGTCTTTTTGCGTAGTACGGCCTCCTCCAGCGCCGGTATCATCCCCATTTCGTTTAGAGACTGCATAGTCGCCCCGGCGCTGCCGACGCCGGGCAGGATGATGTGCGTCGCGCCGTCAATATCCCCAGGGGCGCGGGCGAAAGCCGCCTCGTGCTTGAGGCGCGCCACGGCGTGCATTACGCTGGGGGCGTTTCCGGCTTTGTAATCGATTATGGCGATTTTGCTCATGATTGATAGAGTTTTTGTTGTTAATTATAATGAATATTGTATAGATTGATAAAAATATATTGGGGTTACGGAGAAAGTCAATAAAATCAAAATCTTTTAAAATCTTTTGGGAAAATGAACACACCAAGTGGAAGAACCTTGCCGCGTTGTAAGGTGATTCCGTCCCTTTAGACGCCTGGTAGGGGTGCTGGTTAAAACACCGTTATATCCAATCAGTCAGCCTTACTAACCAGTCTTTGAGCTTTGAGCGCACCACGCTTTTCTTCTTATCCATTGCGGCCATATCCTGCCGACGTGCGATCTCCATTCGCTCCGCCGCTTCTTTTATCAGCAGTTCTTGGCTGTCTACCGGTTCTCCGTCGCGGCGTATCTTTTCGTAGTAGCCGTCGTTGCGCAGGCGGCGCGCCTTCACGTTGTCGTAGAGTTCCGTTTCGATCATCTTGTTGATGAGCGCCTTTATCTGCTCGTCTAGGATCGGGGCGGCTACCTCTACGCGGCGCGTTGTGTTCCGCGTCATCATATCTGCTGACGCGATGTACATTTTCTGCGCCGTACCGACGCCGAAACGGTAGACGCGCGAGTGCTCCAGGAAGCGGCCCACTATGCTTATCACCGATATGTTTTCCGTCGCTCCGGGCAGCCCGGGTATCAGGCAGCAGATGCCGCGGATGATTAGGTCTATCTTAACCCCGGCGCAGGAGGCTTCGGAGAGCTTTTGGATCACGTCTATGTCGGTCATGGAGTTTAGCTTCATGAGTATGCGCCCCTTTTCCCCAAGAGCAATCTGCTCGTCGATCAGGGCCAAGACGCCGCTTTTGAGGTTGGCCGGCGCGACTAACAGGTGTTCGTAGTTGTCGTTTAGGTTTGCCACGGCCATGTTTCTGAAGAAGCGGTTGGCCTCCGCGCCGATCTTCTGGTCGGCGGTGATTAGCGTGAGGTCGGTATAGAACTCGGCGGTGATCTCGTTGTAATTGCCGGTCCCCACCTGCGTGATGTACTGTATTTCGCCGCGTTCTTTGCGGGTGATGAGGCACAGCTTGGCGTGGACCTTGATCTCGTCGAACCCGAAGATAAGGCGGCACCCGGCCTCCTCAAGCCTCTCCGACCAGTTGATGTTGTTCTGCTCGTCGAAGCGCGCCCGCAATTCTATCAGCACGGTTACGTCCTTGCCGTTTTCGGCGGCGGCGCAGAGGTACTCGATAAGGCGCGCTTTCTGGGCCACGCGGTAGATGCTTATCTTTATGGAGATGACCGTCGGATCGTTGGCCGCTTCCTTTATCATACGCAAAAACGGGTCCATGCTCTCGAACGGGTACATAAGGAGCACGTCCTGCTTGCGTATCTGCTTCATTATGCTCTCCGTCGGCGTCGCCTGCAGCGTGATCTGCGGGGTGAAGCCGGGGTACGACATGGAGAGTTTTACTTCGGGGTTGAGTTTGCTTGTCACAAGCGAGAGGTGCGAGAATTTCATAGGCGTCTTGGTCGCGAAAATCTCGCGTTTACCGATTTGCAGCCTCTCGCAAAATACTTTCTCAAAATTTTCTTCGGGAGGCGTCGCCATCTCCAATCGGACGACGGATAGGCGGCGGCGCTTCTTCAGCAATTTTTTCATGAGAAAGCGGAAGTCGCCCTCTATCTCTTCACCCTCTTCCTCGTAGTCTATGTCGGCGTTACGCGTGACGCACAACACGTTTTTCTCGGCTATTTCATACATTTCAAAGAGGGCGTCTATATTTTCGAGCACTATTTTGTCAAGCGTGATGTACCTGATGTCGTCGCCTGGGAGGAAGAGCACCTCAGGCACGGTGTCCGGCAGCGCCGCGATGCCGATCATGGCGCTGTTTTTGCGCTGCAGCATGGCCGCTACGTGAACCGCCTTGTTTGACAGGTGCGGAAACGGGTGGTGCGACCCCACGATTTGCGGCGACATGACCGGAAGCACGTCGAGCTTGAAGTAGTTCTTCACAAACTTCTTCTCTTCCGCGGTGAGATCGGCTATATCGAGCGAGCAGATGCCGTACTGCCGCAGTTCGCTCCTGATTTCAGAGTACACTTCGTCGCGTTTGGCGTAGAGCGGCCGCACGGCGTTGTAAACCACCTCGAGCTGGCCGCCCGGCGTTAGCCCCGACTTGCTGTCGACGGCGTCGCCGTGCTCCATTGCGAGGTCGCACAAACTGCCCACGCGCACCATGAAGAACTCGTCGAGATTGTTCGTGAATATAGATACGAATTTCAAACGTTCCAAGATCGGGACGTTCGCGTCCTGCGCCTCTTCAAGGACGCGCTCGTTGAACTTGAGCCACGAGAGTTCGCGGTTTTGCGTATAACGCAGGAGTGCGGCGGAGTCATTGCTCATAAACGGATTTATCCCTTTTGTACCGATTGATACCTAATTTGCGCTTGCCGATCAATTGATACGGACAAGCAATACATATTATTGACAATTATTTTATTGATATGTATTAATTTATACCTATTAACCGGTTAAGATCCCTTGCAACCGGAAACGGTAAGCGTGACCGGAGACCCGGTTTTCCCTATGTCTCTATGCAATACGTTTCTTATCAGATACCCCTCCCGCACGCCGGATTCGCTGACGGAGATGGTTTTACAATCGTATTTTTTTATGATCGTGTTTAATATGATCAACCCCGGCGTTATTGTATGGATGCGCTCCGGCGCTATCTGTAGTATCCTGCCGACCATCAGCTTCGTGTCGGTGGCTATCAGGCTGAGTATCTTTTTGGCGTTTTTCACGAGTACAGTGCGGTTTTCCTGCGGCAACCCGAAAATCGCGTTGTTGAGCTTGTAGAGCGCCCTCATCGTCCCGCCGACGCCGCACATTGTGTGGAGCGCATTGCTTTTGATTACCTCGAGTCTCTTGAGCGTTTCGATGGAGATCTTCTCGCTCTGCGCTTTTGTGGGAAGGACGACGCTCACGTACTTTGAGTACATGCTAAGCGCCCCGATAGGGATGGACGCGGCCTTGTCGATATGCCCGCCCTTGCATATTACAAGCTCCGTGCTGCCGCCGCCGATGTCGATCAAAATCCCGTCGTTCATGGGCGTGCGGTTGGCGGCCCCTATGTAGTCGCAGATGGCCTCCTCCTCGCCGGATATTATGATAACGTCGTACCCCGTCTCACGCTTGATGTCCTCGATCACCCGCGAAGCGTTTAGCACGTTGCGCAGCGACGCCGTTGCGAAAACGTGCGTCTCTGTGATTTTCATCCCGGAAACCGCCGAGCGGAAACGGTTGAGCGCCGTGCAGGCCACCTGCACCCCCTCGTCCGTCAAAAAACTCCGCTTGTCAACGTGCCCGGCCAACCCGGCGACGCTCTTTTGCCTGTAGGTTTGTCGTATATCTCCGGCGGAACTTATTTCGTAGACCGAGAGACGTATAGTGTTTGAGCCGATGTCTATTATCGCTACCATGAGTATGAATCTACCTATCTGTTCTATGCACTGTTCATGCATGTGGTTTGAGTAAGCCAATGCCGACAAATCAACGGTAAACGTACGGATGCTATCAATACCGCGGTAGCCGGATAAAATAAAAATAACTTATGCCATATACTTAAGTTAGTATAAATCTGTGAAAAGTTTGGGTCGACCGTGTAAATGGTGTGTAAAATTGACTAGGATTTATAGGATTATAAGGATTTTAGGATTAAAATCAAATACTAAACACCTCGCGGGCGATCCAGCCATACGCTCATCCTCACCCTGTGGCGGATCGCGGTAGAGGGCGGGCAGGACTATGGGCGGGGTGGATTAAAAATAAAAAAATTTGACATCGGTTGTGCGCGTAATTTAATTTATAATATGTGGTTTCTTAATAGGGATCACGGCTGTATAAACTAGAAATCCCATAGGGGCGGTAGAATATGGAAGAGATCGTGGCGAAGAAATATGATCTGGCGGAGTTGCTTAAGAACCCAGACCGCCCGTTGACCAAAGTACAGTACGAAAATTTGGATAAGTACCTGCGTCCAACCAATGACGACAAATCGGCCAAGGACGTTGATATTGGTGGCGCCGTGGACGAGCTTATTGCGGAAATGGACGAGAACGGATCATATTGGTGGTAGAGTATTCTATGGAAAATTTCAATTCTGAATGGTGGTTCCCACATTTTAAGAGATTGGCCGAGAGGGTTTATCACTATGCTGAGGGTAATTTCGTGATATACCATGAAAAGACGTTTGACCGAGTGAGAGAGCAGTACGAAAATCGGCATAAACTTATAAAAATTGATATGTTTGGTGATGGAGTTGCGGATGGGGACAGCAGATTGGATCGACACAAAATCGTTGCCCTTTACATCCAATTATTTTTAGAGTATCCGGTATTTGAAGTACAAAAAGCACATTCGGCGCCGTATCCCAAGCCCATGACGGTTTTTATCAACGAATTGTATTGTTTGGACATTATGCGTTCCATTTTTAAAAAGTGGACAAACAAAGCGCTCGACATCAAAAAATTTGAGGAATATAAGCCGCGTTTTATAGAGTTGTTGGCTTGCTACCGCGACCACCATACAAAAATTGATAAAATCCGCCCGCATTTTCATTTTACTTATGCTCTTGCCCATATAATGTATTTTATTGAGCGGTATTTTATGAAATAACACACCCACGCCCCGTATCCCATTATATATATTATATACGTATCTACACCGCCCCCGGTCTCAATAGCCGGGCGCCAGTCACCCAAAATTCCGGAAAGGTATTGCCCTAGACATTATGAAGGTTAAGATGAACGCCGACACGAAACCCAAAAGACCGCCGCTTATCGCCGGTATCGCCGCCGTCGCCGTCGCCGCCGCGGTGCTATCCGTAGCGGCCTCCTGCTCCGGCAGCTCCACCAAAAGGCTCGTAAAAAAGGGGTTGTACAACTGTTCCGAGCGCGTGCAGACCGCGGCCAATCGGATGGAGAAGAGGAACTATACCGACGCCATCCGCATACTCGACGACGTAAAGTTCCAGTGCAGCGGCTCTCCGCTCATGGACACCGTCTACTACTACACGGCGGTCTCGTACTTCCGGCAGAAACAGTACGAAGACGCGCGCGCCGAGTTTGAGGCGCTCTACGGCGAGTTCCCGCGCTCCCCCTTCGTGGAGGAGGCGCACTTCAGGGTTGCCCATATACGCTATATGCGGTCGCTGCCCTCTTTCCGCGACCAGACGGATACCAAAGAGGCCATGCGCCTCTTCAACGACTACATGGATCTCTACCCTAAAGGGGCCTATGCCGACAGCGCTAAGATCCTCTACATGCAGTCGCTCAACAAATTGGCTGAGAAGGAGTTCAACAACGCGCTCTTCTACCGCAAACAGAGGGAGCACAACGCCGCGCTCATCTACTATAGGGCGGTGCTCTCCGAGTATCCTGATTCCAAGTTCGCGCCGGAGGCCGTCGTGGGTATGGCCGAGATGCTCGTAACGCTGCAGCGCACGCGGGAGGCGGCGGAGGCGGTTGGGGAGCTTGACGCTTCGGTGTTCGGGGAGGGGCTTAGGGCGCGGATCGAGGCTGTAAGGCAGAGGATCGGGGCGGTTGAAAAAGATAATGGTTAGTTGATAAGGATCAAGTATCTATATGTCTCGTATCGGCATACTCGGCGGCGTCTTCGACCCGGTGCACAGCGGGCATCTTGCCGTCGCGCTCTTGGCTAAGGAGCATTTTGGGCTAAACGAGGTGATATTTGTGCCGAGCGGCGCGCCGCCGCATAAGTCCGCCGTGGCCGTTTCTTCGGATGACCGCCTGAATATGCTCCGGTTGGCGCTTGAGGGCGTGGAGGGGTGCAGTATCTGGGACGGGGAGTTGCGCCGCAGCGGGTACTCCTATACAATCGATACCCTGAACGAATTAGGCGGGTTGTATGTCGGCGCGAAGTTTTATTTTATTATAGGCACGGACAATCTGACCGAGATCGCCAAATGGCGCTCGTACGAGGAGATCATAGCGCGGGTTACGCTCTGTGTGGCATTCCGCCCTGGCTATGGGGCCGACCGCCCGGAGGCGCTCGCCGCGGCGGACATACAGAACTTTCCGGGGCCGATGTGGGGTTCGAGTTCCACGATGCTGCGCGAGTATATGGGCAAGGGGCACTCTTGCAAATTCTTGATACCGGATGCCGTCCTCGGGTACATACGGGATAGGGGGCTGTATGGATATTCGTCCAGGCGTTAACGGGCAGGGGCGGCAGCAGGGCGCCGGCGGCCCGAAGCCGTTTATCGGCATACACTTCAAGTGTTGCGGCATATATTGCCGCATATACAAAAACAAGGCGCAGGACGCCTACGAGGGCGCTTGTCCGAAGTGCAGGAGGCGGGTTAAGCTGCCGATAGGTTCTGGGGGGACGGATAATCGGTTCTTTGAGGCGTCGTAAAGTCAAAATCTTTTAAAATCTTTTAAAGTCAAATTCTTTAAATTCTTTTTTAGACGGAAGGCTACGCCTTCCATAGATAGTTCGGGGGCTAAACCCCCGAACTTCAGTCAAAGTCAAAAGAAAAAAGCCTTCTTTGGTGACTTTGACTTTCTGGATTGGCTTCGCCGAAGTAAACAAGTTGCTTCGTCGCTTCGCTCCTCGCAATGACCGTCATTGCGAGCGAAGCGAAGCAATCCAGTGTTTTGACTTTGATTTTGATTGAAAATGCGGGGTTTAGCCCCGCATTTATCTATGAAGCCGAAGGCTTCGTCTTAAAAAGAATTAAAAGATTTTAAGGCTTTTTGGTTTCGTCTTAAAAAGATTTTAGCGGGAGGATATCAAATATATGGCTGTCGATGAAAAGATCAGAAAGGCGGCTGTGGCCGGGCGGTTCTATCCGGCTTCGCCTAAGGAGTTGCGGGACGACGTTGAGAAGTACCTTGCCGCCGCCGCGTCGACAACGCCGCCCGTAAACATAATGATAGCGCCCCACGCCGGTTACGTGTTTTCCGCCGCTGTGGCCGCCTGCGCCTACGCCCGCGCCTCCCGCGTCGCGCGGACGGTGATCCTCATAGGCCCCTCCCACCACAAACGCTTCGACGGCGTGCACGTTACAGACGCCAAGTACTACGAGACGCCGCTGGGCAAGGTCGAAGTCAATCAGGAGATCAACTCAAAGCTGAGCAAGAACCCGCTCTGCTTGCGGGCACCTGGGGCGGAGGAAAATGAGCATTGTTTGGAGGTGCAGCTCCCGTTCCTGCAAGTGATATTGGGCGCGGGCAAATTCACAATCGTCCCGCTGATCACGGGCAACGTCGGCGCAAAGGCCGTCGCCGAGATGCTGTCTCCGTTTATCGATGATACGACGATGGTCGTAGCCTCAAGCGACCTCTCCCACTATCAGCCGCAAAGCGACGCACGAGACATCGACGACGCGACGATCTCCACCGTCGTCTCCGGAAATTCCGACGGTTTCATGGAGGCCTGCGGCGAGACGGCTATGCGGGTCGTCATGGAGATAGCCGCGAAACGGGGCCTTGCGGCGGAGCTTGTAGACGCGAGAACATCTTACGAGACCGCGCCGGAGTACGGCGACCCGCATAGGGTAGTGGGGTACGCCGCGATAGTGTTTACCAAGAATGACGCGTCCGGCGGCGGGGCGGAAGATTTTAATCAGCAAGAGAAGGATTACATGTTGAAATTGGCGAGAGAGACGCTCTCCTCGGCGGTGCACGATGGGAAAATTACGCCGCCGTCCAAACCCAAACCTGAGTTGTCAAGGCTGGCGCAAAATTTCGGTTGCTTCGTAACGCTCAATTCGCACGGGCAGTTGCGGGGGTGCATAGGGAACATAGAGCCTATCAAACCGCTCTACAAGGGCATTGCCGACAACGCGGTAAACGCCGCGTTTCACGACCCACGCTTTCCGGAGGTCAAGGCGTCGGAACTTGGGGATATAAAGATCGAGGTGTCGGTGCTGACCAAGCCCGCGCCGCTCGGCGCAAAGTCGCCGGACGAGATACTGAATAAATTAATACCGTTTGAGCACGGTGTAATATTAAAGTTGGGGTCGCGCCAGTCAACATTCCTGCCGCAGGTATGGGAGCAGTTGCCGGACAAGGTGATGTTCCTAGAACATTTGGCGATAAAGGCAGGCGCGGGTAGAAACGATTGGAAGAGGGCGGATGTCTGGGTTTATCGTGCGGTGCATTTCGCGGAGGGCGGAGAGTGAATATTATTATAAGGTTAAAAATGTCATGTGTATGTGTTGTCCTTTTCTTTAAAATCTTTTAAAAGCCTTAAAATCTTTAAAGTCTTTAAAAGCCTTAAAATCTTTAAAGTCTTTTTTAGACGAAAGGCTTCGCCTTTCATAGATAGTTCGGGGGCTGAACCCCCGAACTTCAATCAACAGATAAAGTCAAAAGATTTTGACGTTTAATCCTATAATCCTTTCAATCCTACTAATCCTAGTTCAGACGTTTTTTTAAGGGGCTGAACCACCGAAGTTGGCTTCGCCGAGATAACAAGTTCAGGCAACGGCAAAGACACCGACCCGACGACCACACACCGAACGACGGGGGACGCGGGGGGACGGGAGGGCGGCGGTTAGAACTCGACATACACTCCTGCCTTTACTTGGTTCACCCAGTGCCAATGTTCATCATCACGGATACCGTTATTTTCGTTATCCGTATATCCGATAATACCTTTGTAGGAGACCACTATGTTTTTCCAACGCGCTTTGATGAATAGCCCTGGATACACCACCCCACTAAATTCTTCATTAGTACTATAGCCACTCATATCCCAGTATTCTTGAATCCAAAAACCGACAGAGCCTCCTGTCGATAGAGTGAAACTGGCGGGTAAACGGAATGCATAGCCCGCGTCAAGACTGCCGCCCCACGCATAGGTGCCCGACGCATTGCCGAAATCGTCGTGGCCATCAAAGCCTGCCAATGCGAAGCCTAGTCCGGCTTCCACTCCAAAGAATAGATCGAAGCCCGTCATCCACCCGTATTCTATGCCGACCCACTGATAAGTTATATTATTCATCGAGGGCGCTCCCGTGGAGGTTACCGGCGTGGTAATCATATAGTTTACACCGATGTATCTTTTCCTGAGTTTCTCTGCAACCTTTTCAGGTTCAGGGGCTTGAGAGGCAAGCCACGCCTTGTACATCGTCGCGCAAGCCTCCGCCGCCTTCTCCACAAGTTCCTCAATGCTCTCGGCGCGGACAGGGTCGCATGACGCTACCAAGTTCCCGTTCTCCGTCTCATACATCTCCACCTGCAAGGTGAATTTCGCACCTAGTTTGCTCACCGTCCCGCGCACAATGTAATCTGCGCCAATCTTGCTGCCCAATGTGATGACGCAGTTCTCGTCGGCGCACTCTTCAAGCACCGCGCCGCCCTGCGCCATGACGGTTTCGGCGGTCATTATGACGTACCTCTTGGGCGGCAGGTTCTTGACCGCCTCCCTGCGGAGTTCCGCCGTAACGAGCCGCACGTCCG